>Ga0182030_10002579_pt1 | contig 38570 bp, 29 predicted proteins | sample 812S3MmetaG_FD_121299 | JGI IMG/M metagenome (GOLD analysis project Ga0182030, IMG submission 121299) | Permafrost microbial communities from Stordalen Mire, Sweden - 812S3M metaG (Illumina Assembly) | ecosystem: Environmental > Terrestrial > Soil > Wetlands > Permafrost | place: Sweden...
CTCATCGATCGGCAATCTCTTCATTGTCAGCCTTCCGTTGAGCAGGACGAATCCACGATGCATCGGCAATCCGGACAGCCGTCGCGGTTCTCGCGACCAGCCGTTAGAATGCGAATGCATCTATGAATAGCCTGCACGAATGCAGCGCAAACAGCTAGCCGATGGATAAAGTGCGCCAAACAACCGCCGAAACGCCAGCCAGCTTAAGGTATACGATGCCGGCCGAGTGGGCCCCTCACGCTGGCTGCTGGATGGCGTGGCCGAAGCGGGCTGAACTCTGGCGCGAGCACCTCGAAGGCGCGCGCAAGGACTACGTGCGTGTGGCTCGGGGCATCGCCGGCTTCGAGCCTCTTACGATGATCGCGGATCCGGCGCAAGCAGCCGAAGCGCGGCGGATGTGTGGTCCTTCGGTCAACGTGGTGCCGATGCCGCTCGATGACTCATGGCTGCGCGACTCTGCACCGACATTCGTCGTGGGTCCAGGCGGCAGGCGCGCCGCCGCCGCATTCACGTTCAACGCTTGGGGCAACAAGTACCAGCCCCATGACAAAGACGCGACCTTGGGTGAGCGCATCGCCGGTCAGGCGGCAGTTCCCGTTTACCGGTCCAAGCTCGTCGTCGAGGGAGGCGGTTTTTTGTCCGACGGCGAAGGGACTTTGATCACGGCCGAGACCTGCGTCCTCAACCCGAACCGCAATCCCGGCTGGACCAAAGCAGAGGCGGAGGCCGAGCTTCGCGCCATGCTCGGCGTCCAGAAAGTCATATGGCTGCCCGGCGACCTGACGGATACCGAGACAGACGGCCACGTCGACGGGTATGTCGCGTACGTCAGACCTGCCGCCGTCCTTTGCGAGGTGGTCGCCGATCCCGCGGACCCGAGGTATCCGATCATGGCGGAAAATCGTAAAGTTCTCGAAATGGAAACGGACGCTCGCGGGCGGCGATTCGATCTGTTGCCGATCGCGGAGGCGCCGCGCTCCGTGGTGCCGGAGGGGCAGGACGGATTTTGCCGCTCATACGTCAATTTCTATATTGCAAACGGGGCCATCGTCGCGCCGGCTTACGGTATTCCAGAGGACGCAGTCGTAATGGAAACGCTGCGCCGCGCCTACCCCGGCCGATCGATCGTGCCGGTCACGCTCAAGGACTTGTTTCGCGGCGGCGGCGGCATTCATTGTATTACTCAGCAAGAGCCCGCCGCGACGGATACTCTCTGACACCGGGATTTCCGGCGGGCCGCCCGCGGAGCGTTACGGGAGGGGTGAACCCGCGCCCGCGTAGCTCGAGCCCGTGGTAGGTCGGTGGCGCTGAAAGATCTCGACCGCCGTCCGCGCGGCCGGTCCTGCGGAATCCGGGCGCACCAGCACCAAATGCAAGGAGACCGGCCGCGAGCTTCCCATCTCGAGCGGGAGTGCGCGCAAGGTTCCCTGATCCATCGCTTCCAAGGTCATGTGCTCCGGCAACCACGCGTATCCCAGACCCGCCTTGACCATGGCAAGGGATGCTTCCATGCTGCTGACGGTGCAGCGCCGCTCGGCGCCGAGCCAGCCCTCATCCCGGGGATGCTTGATGCCCGAATCCCGAACCACGACCTGGACGTGCTTGCCGAGATCATTCGGCGTCAGCAGCCGATCGAGGTCGAATAGCGGGTGACGCGGATAGGCTACCGCAATGAATGCGACGGTCAGGAGCGACTCTCCGAGGTTGTCGCCGGGCAGGCGCGATGTCACCACGACATCGGCGCGATTCTCCGTGATGGCCTCCTCGGCGCCGGACAAGACCGCATCGGACAACTGAATTTCGGTGTTCGGGCAGAGTTGCTGGAGCTCCGCGATGATGGCAAGCAAGCGACGACGAGGAAACGCCACGTCCACCACGAGTTTCAACTCCGGTTCCCAGCCCTGATTCAACGATCGAGCGAGTGCCTCGAGCGACTCGAGATCGCGCAGCAACGGCCGGGCGCGTTTGAGCAGGGTCTTACCGTGCGCCGTCAGCACGGCTTTGCGTCCGTCGATCGCGAGAAGCTCGATATCGAGTGCTTCTTGGAGACGCGCGATGGCGTAGCTCACGGCCGACTGGCTTTTGTGAAGCACCTGGGCCGCCTGACCAAAGCCCTCCTCATCGACCACCGCTGCCAATACCGCCCATTGCTCAAGCGACGTCCTCGCCAAGCCCATCTCCTCGATTGATTCGACTATTCGATCAGTTGGATTCGAAAATCGCGCTTTTTAAGTCGAATATCGGACCCTATATTGAGCGCAACAGGAGATCAACATGAACTCAGTCAGACGCAGCAATGAGCGCGGCCACGCCGAACATGGGTGGCTCGATTCTTATCACAGCTTTTCCTTCGCGGATTATTTCGACTCCGAGCACGTCGAGTTCGGAGCCCTGCGCGTGATCAACGAGGATCGAGTCGCTCCCGGGGCTGGTTTCGGCACGCATCCGCACCGGGACATGGAGATCATCAGCTATGTGTTGTCGGGAGAGCTGGCGCACAAAGATTCGCTCGGAAACGGCTCGGTGATTCGCCCTGGCGACGTGCAGAGGATGAGCGCCGGCTCGGGGGTGAGGCACAGCGAGTTCAACCCGTCGAGCACGCAGCAACTGCATTTCCTGCAGATCTGGCTCAAGCCGAATGTCGTGGGAATTGCGCCGAGTTACGAAGAGAAGCATTTCTCCGATCGCGAGAAGCAAGGGCAATTGAGGCTGATTGCCTCGCCGGATGGCCGCGCCGGCTCCGTGCTGATTCATCAGGACGCCTCGCTCTACGTGGGACGATTCGACGGGGAGCAGCAGGCCTCGCTCGAGCTCGCCCCCAACCGGCGCAGCTACGTGCACCTGGTGCGCGGCGAGGCGCGGGTGAACGGCGCGGAGCTTCGCGCGGGCGATGCGCTCAAGGTCACCGATGTGCCTGCCGTGCGCATCGAGAACGGTCGAGCGGCCGAGGTCCTGGTGTTCGATTTGCCCTGAACCCTATGAAGCGCCTCGATACGGTCAAGTGGGATATGCTGGAGGAGTGGTCGCGCGCGAAACAGGCGCCGTGGTAGGCGGCATTTCGCCCCGAGCGTGAGTTCCACACGTAGCCCGGATCGAGGTGCAGAGTGGCCGACTTATTCGACAATCCCATGGGGCTCAAGGGCTTTGAGTTCGTGGAGTTCGCCTCGCCGGAGCCGAACACGCTCGAGCCGCTGTTCGAGCAAATGGGTTTCACGCTCGTCGCCCGCCATCGCTCGAAGGCGGTGGTGCTCTACCGCCAAGGCAACGCCAACTTCATCGTCAATCGCGAGCCCAAGAGCTTCGCCGATTACTTCGCGGCCGAGCACGGGCCGTGTGCGTGCGGACTCGCGTTCAGAGTGGCCGATTCCCACAAGGCCTATGCGCGCGCACTCGAGCTCGGCGCGCAACCGGTGGATATGCCGACCGGGCCGATGGAGCTGCGCCTCCCGGCCATCAAGGGGATCGGCGGCGCGCCCTTGTATCTGATCGATCGTTTCGAGGACGGTAAATCGATTTACGACATCGATTTCGAGTTCGTGGAAGGCGTCGATCGCCATCCACGAGGCCACGGCCTCGAGGTGATCGACCACCTCACTCACAACGTTTACCGCGGGCGCATGGCATTCTGGGCCGGCTTCTACGAAAAGATCTTCAATTTCCGCGAGATCCGCTACTTCGACATCAAGGGTGAGTACACCGGACTCACCTCGCGCGCCATGAGCGCGCCCGACGGTTTGATTCGCATACCTTTGAACGAGGAAGCCTCCAAGGCCACCGGGCAGATCGAAGAGTTCCTGATGAAGTTCAACGGCGAGGGTATTCAGCACATTGCGCTGCGCACCGATGATCTTTGCGCGAGCGTCGATGCCCTGCGTCGAGCGGGTGTGCCGCTGATGAGCGCACCGAACGAGATCTACTACGAGATGCTCGCCGAGCGGCTGCCGGGACACGGCGTGCCGGTGGGCGAGCTCAAGAGTCGGGGTATCCTTCTGGACGGCAGCACCTCGCACGGCGCGCCGCCGCGCCTGTTGCTGCAGATCTTCTCCGAGGCGCTGTTCGGCCCGGTGTTCTTCGAGTTCATCGAGCGCCGGGATGATGAGGGATTCGGCGAGGGTAATTTCAAGGCACTGTTCGAATCGCTCGAGCGTGACCAGATCCGACGCGGCGCCCTCAAAGCGCAGAGCTGACGGCGAGTTGCGCAAAGGGAGATGTCATGGTGATCGATGCGACGCACGATCCCTCGCTCGTGAGCTGGGTGGAATCCGCGAATGATCCGGCGGGCGACTTTCCCATTCAGAACCTGCCGTTCGGCCGATTTCGCGAAGACGGCGAGGGTTGGCGCATCGGCGTCGCGATCGGCGATGAGGTGCTCGGCCTCAAGTCCGCGGGTCTCGTGGATAGCGACGACATCGCGCCGTTGCTGGCGGCGCCGGCGGCGACCCGCCGCGCCCTGCGCGGCGCGCTCTCGGAAGGACTGCGGCGCGGCAGCGCCCGAGAGACTGCATGGCGCCGCGCGTTGCGCCCGCGTTCCGGGGTCGAGCTCGGCCTGCCGTGCGAGATCCGCGCGTTCACCGATTTCTACACCGGTATTCATCACGCCACCGCCGTCGGGCGCCTGTTCCGTCCGGACCAGCCGCTGCTGCCCAATTACAAATGGGTTCCCATCGCCTATCACGCGCGCAGCTCCTCCATTCTTCCGAGCGGCGGCTCATTCCGCCGTCCCCGCGCACAAGTCAAGGGACCGGAAGCCGCGGCTCCCTGCCTGATGCCGACCGAGCGGCTCGACTATGAGCTCGAGCTCGGCATCATCATCGGAAGCGGCAACGCGCTGGGCGAGCCGGTGTCGCTCGAGGACGCGGAGTCACGGATCTTCGGTCTCACGCTCCTCAACGACTGGAGCGCGCGCGACGTGCAGGCTTGGGAATACCAGCCGCTGGGGCCCTTCCTGGCCAAGAACTTCGCGACCACGCTGTCGCCGTGGATCGTGACGCTCGAGGCTCTCGCCCCATTCCGCGAGCCCTTTGAGCGCCCGGGCGGTGACCCTGCTCCGCTCGCGTACCTCGATTCGGCAGAGAACCGCGAAGCGGGAGTCATCGGGATCGATCTTGGAGTGTGGCTCGAGACTGCACAGATGAGACGCAAGGGCGAGGCCGCGATCCGCTTGAGCCGATCGAGCTATCGGGACGCCTACTGGACCATGGCGCAGCTCGTCGCGCACCACACCGTGAATGGCTGCAACCTCGAGACGGGGGACCTCTTGGGCACCGGCACCCTATCCGGGCCCGAGCCGGGACAGAGCGGTTCGATGATCGAATTGAGCGCCGGCGGCAAGCAGCCGATCCGCTTGCCCAACGGCGAGAGCAGAGCGTTCGTCCTCGACGGCGACACGGTGATTTTCACCGCGGCCTGTCGACGGGACGGATTTCGCCGCATCGGATTCGGCGAGTGCCGCGCCACGGTGGTTGAAGCGCTGCGGGGTTAGTACCCTCGCTCAAGCCGAACCATCGCGAGTCTTGCGCGAGCCGGCCTTTGCAATAACCGATTGATAATTATAGTAATTCTGCCCGCCGTCAACAGAGACCATTGACATTGGCCGATCGAAACGGATAATGGTTGCCAAGGCAGTAATTGATTAGGCAGTAAATGCCGGAGCACCAAATGCCAAAGCAGCATTACGAAACATCGACGTACAAGACCCAGTTCGGTATTGGGTATCTCGTCAAGCGGGCGTACTCGATGATGCTCGACATCATGGAGCCCGTCTTCGAGGAGCGCGGGTTCACGTTCATTCAGTACGTGATCATGTCGTGGGTGCGTGACGGGATCGCGGTGAATCCCAAGGACATCTGTACCCGGTATCGCCACGACAGCGGTGCGCTGACCCGCGTCATCGACCAGTTGGCCGAACGCGGCTTGATCGAACGGGTGCGTCGCGACCGCGACCGGCGCAAGGTGGAATTGCAGCTCACCCCGGCAGGCCGAGAGACCATCGAAGCCCTGGTCCCGCTCGTCGTCGAGAAGTTGAATCTCGCACTCGCGGATTTCTCGAGCGAGGAAGTCCAAGAGATGCAGCGGCTCCTCATCAAATTGAACACGAAGCTCCAGTCGGCGCTCGAGCCCAACGCGGCGGGTGTCGAGGCGTGAGGTCCGGCATGCGCGCAGAGATCTGGTTGTTGCTCGGCACGGTGTTCTTCGCCGGGTGTGTGTTGCCTCCCAAGGAAGCGGCGCATCCGCGCCAACTCACCGGCGATACGGTCGGACTCGGCGGTGTGGAGGTCCAACCGGCGGCGGATGGTTGGTGGGATTCCTTCCAGGATCCGCAGCTCGATCGCCTGATTCGCCTCGGCCTCAAGGACAGTCCGTCGCTGGCACAAGCGCAGGCCCGAGTCGGCGCCGCCTTGGCGCAGGCGCAAACCGCGCGGGCGGCCTTGCTTCCGAGCGGCAATCTCGACGCCAGCGCGCTCTACCAGCGCGCTCCGCAGAACTACCTCATTCCTCCCCCGCTCGCGGGGCACACGTTCTGGATGGATCAAGCGGGCGCGAGCCTGGGTTGGGATGTGGATTTCTGGGGGCGACAGGCCGATGCCGTGCATCGGGCAGAGGACCTTGCACGGGCGGCGCATCTGGACGAGGACAACGCCCGCCTGATGCTCGCGGGCGCCATTGCCCAGGCTTACGTCGAGCTCTATCGCGAGCATGCGCTCGTCGACATCGCGGAGCGCTCCGAAGCGCAACGCCAGAACATCGTCGACATCACTCGGCGGCGCGTCAAAGCGGGGCTCGATACGCAGCTCGAGATTCGCGAGGCGGAGAGCCAGCTGCCGCAGGCACGCGTGGCGCGTGAGCAGGCCGAGGCCGCCGCGGACCTCGCCGTCCACGAGCTTGCCACGCTGACCGGCCAAGGCGCCGGGGGTTATGCGGCGATTCAGCGGCCGACGCTTCAGGTGGAGGCGGCTCTGCCGGTTCCCACGCAGCTGCCGATCAATCTGCTCGCGCGCCGGCCCGACGTGCTTTCCGCGCGATTGACCGTGGAGGCTGCGGATGCGGGCCGACGGGCCGCCAAGGCGGCGTTCTATCCCGACGTGAGTCTTCGCGCTCTGGCAGGCATCGGCGCCTTCGGTATGAGCAATCTCGTGCAATGGAATGCGCGAGGCTACGGCGCAGGCCCTCTGATCTCATTGCCGCTGTTCGACGGCGGCCGGTTGCGCGCCGAGTATCGCGGCAGCGAGGCAGAGCTCGATTCGGCCATCGCCGGCTACAACGACACCGTGCTGCGCGCCGTTCAGCAGACGGCGGATCAAATCACGCGCATCGACGCGCTCGCGCGTGAGCACCTCGACCAACAGCAAACGCTCGAAGCCAGCGAAGCGGCCTACAAACTCGCCGAGGAACGCTATCGAGCGGGACTCGCGAGCTACCTGTCGGTGCTCAACGCCGAAACGCAAGTGCTCGCCGCGCGCCAGACCATGGTCGACATTCTCGCCAGTCAGGCCATCGCGCGCGTGACGTTGCTTCTCGCCGTGGGGGGAAGCTTCGACGCCCGCTCCTCCGAAACGCTCGCCGATGCAGCTCGTACGGCGCCGGCCCTTCTCAGCTATTGATACGGACAGGCTCATGAACACTCGAGAATCCGCGACCAACGAAGCACCCAAAATGACTCCCGCGACCGGCGCCGCGCCGCGCCGCGCGCGCCGGCTGGGACTTCTCGGGTTGGGCGCCGCGGTCGCCCTTGGCCTCCTTGGCTACGGAGGCTACTGGTTCTTCGACGGACGGTACTACGAGTCCACCGACGATGCATACGTCGACGGCGATGTGGTGCAAGTGACGAGCGAGGTTCCCGGCACCGTGATCTCGCTGCACGTCGACGACACGCAGCCCGTGCGCGCGGGGCAACTCTTGCTCGAGCTCGATCCCGCGGATGCGGAAATCGCCGAGGCGAATGCCGAGGCGGATCTCGCCCGCGCCGTCCGCCAGGTGCGCGGCTTGTTCGCGCAGGGCAAGGAGCTGCACGCACAGATTGACCAGCGCGAGCAGGCGGAGCGTACCGCGGATGAGGACTTGAAGCGGCGCGGCGGGTTGCTGGATGACGGAGCGATTTCCGAGGAAGAGCTATCGCATGCGCGCGATGCCGTTACCACCACCCGCGCCAATGTGGCCGCCGCGCGCGAGGCTCTGAGCCAGACCATCGCGCAGATCGACGGCACCACGATCGCGGACCACCCGCAAGTGCTCGCCGCCGCGGCCGCGGTGCGCAACGCGGCCCTCGCCGTGCACCGAACCGAGCTCACCGCGCCGGTGAGCGGCGTGATCGCAAAACGGTCCGTGGAACTCGGGCAGCGAGTGGCGGCCGGCACGCCGCTTCTCGCCGTGGTGCCGCTCGACGATGTATGGATCGATGCCAACTTCAAAGAGGTGCAGTTGAAGCGCATGCGGGCCGGACAGCCCGTGACCGTCAGCGCCGACCTGTACGGACGCGGCGTCACCTACCACGGGCACGTGGTCGGAATCGCAGCCGGCAGCGGCAGCGCCTTTGCGCTGCTGCCGGCGCAGAACGCTTCGGGAAACTGGATCAAGATCGTGCAGCGCGTGCCGGTTCGCATTCTTCTGGATGCGGACGAGATCAAGGCGCACCCGTTGCGAGTGGGACTGTCCACGAGCGTACGCGTCGATCTACACGATACATCGGGCCCGCTCATGACGATGGCGGTGCGCAACGTGCCGCTCCCCAAGCAGGCGAGCGCGGCCGACGATCCGTCGGTGGACGCGCGCATCGCGTCCATCATCGCCGACAACGCCGGTCCGAAAGCCGACGAGCCGGCGCGGCTCAGCCGTAAGGCTCGCACCGAGAGCGCGGCGGCGATGGTCGCCGCGAGCAAATAAGGAACGCAAGGCCGTGAGCGCCGATTCCGCCCTCGCGGTGCCCGCGCCGTCGCTCGCCGGCAGCACCAAGGCCCTCACCGCTGTCGCCTTGGCGTTGGGGACGTTCATGCAGGTGCTCGACACCTCTATTGCGAACGTCTCGATCCCGACCATCAGCGGCGACCTCGGCGTGAGCTCGGATCAGGGGACCTGGGTGATCACTTCGTTCGCGGTGGCGAACGGCGTGTCGGTGCCGCTCACTGGATGGCTCATGCAGCGCTTTGGCGTGGTGCGCACGTTCGTGATGTCGGTGGCGCTGTTTACGGCTGCGTCTCTGCTCTGCGGACTCGCCTGGAGCCTGCCGTCGCTGATCATGTTTCGCGTGCTGCAGGGCGCGGTATCCGGCCCGATGATTCCGGGCAGCCAAGCGCTCTTGATCAACGTGTTCGGTCCGCTGAAGCGCCACACCGCGCTCATGATCTGGTCGCTGACGACGCTGATGGCTCCGATCGCGGGCCCGCTCCTCGGCGGCTACATTTCCGACAACTATGTCTGGCCGTGGATTTTCCTCATTAACGTGCCCGTAGGCATCTTCTGCGCGTTCATCTGCTGGAAGAATCTCAAATCCCAGGAGACGGCGACTCGCAAGCTCCCGATCGACCGCATCGGCTTCGTTCTGTTGTTCGTGTGGGTGGGTGCGCTGCAGATCATGCTCGACAAGGGCAAGGATCTCGACTGGTTCAATTCTCACCTCATCGTGGCCCTGACGATCGTCACTGCCGTCGCCTTCGCGGCGTGGCTCATCTGGACTCTCACCGAGGAGCATCCCATCGTCGACTTGAGCCTGTTCAAGTCGCGCAGCTTTGCGCTCGGCACGCTCGCGATGTGCCTGGGGTACGCCGTCTTCTTCGGCAACATCGTGTTGATGCCGCTCTGGCTGCAGAGCTTTCTGGGATATACGGCGACCTGGGCGGGACTGGTGTCTGCTCCGAGCGGCGTCACGGCCGTGCTCACCTCGCTCATGATGGGGCGCTTGATGCGCCGCAATGATCCGCGGGTTCTCGCCGCCGCCTCGTTCGGGCTGTACGCCGTCTCCTACTTCATGCGGGCCCGGCTCACCGCGGATGCGAGCTTCCTCGCGTTCATGGCGCCCCAGCTGGTGCAGGGGTTTGCCATGGGCCTGTTCTTCGTCTCGATGCTCGCGGTGATCTTCGACGGCCTGCCGGCGCAGAAGATTCCGGCGGCTTCGGGTCTTTCGAACTTCCTGCGAATCACGGCCAGCAGTTTCGCGACCTCGCTCACCACGACCTTCTGGGACCGGCGCGAGGCGTTGCATCAGACGCGCTTGGCCGACGCGGTGACCGTCTACGCGCCCGCCTATCAGCAGTCGCTCGCGCAGATGCATCAGTTCGGTTTGAGCGATCAGGCGGCGGCGGGCGCGATGACCCAAGGATTGATCGGACAGAGTTATCTCATGTCCTCGCTCGATCTCTTCTACCTGTCGGCGTGGCTGTGTCTGGCGCTCCTACCGTTGTGCTTCCTGGTGCGCCGGCCTGCCGCTTCGGGCGCCGCCCCGGTTGCAGCGGATTAACGCATCCGGGCGCGACCTCGCGCCTCGGCTCCGCGTCGCGCATAATCGCCCGCCATGAGTATCGCGTCGGTCGATTGGGCGGGCGTCGAGCACGATTTGGATGCACGCGGCGCGGCGCTGATGAGGAGCGTCCTTTCTCCCGAGGAGTGCCGGGCGCTCGTCGATCTCTACCCGCAAGAGTCGTTGTTTCGTAGCCGGGTCGTGATGAGCGCGCACGGCTTCGGCCGCGGCGAGTACAAGTATTTCCGCTATCCTCTGCCGCGCGTCGTCGGCGGTCTGCGCACGGCGGCGTATCCGCACGTCGTGTCGCTCGCAAACCGCTGGAACGATCTCATGGGTCTTCCGGTGCGCTATCCGCATCGCCACGCAGACTTCATCCAGCGTTGCCATGCGGCGGGCCAGGATAAGCCGACGCCGCTGCTGCTGCGTTACGAGGCGGATGATTACAACTGCCTGCATCAGGACCTTTATGGGGAGCACATCTTCCCGGTGCAGCTCGCGATTCTCCTCTCGCACCCCGGGCGCCACTTTACCGGCGGCGAGTTCGTGCTGACGGAGCAACGTCCGCGCATGCAGTCGCGTCCCGAGGTGGTACCGCTCGAGCAGGGCGATGCGGTAATCTTCGCCGTGCACCAGCGCCCGGTCCGCGGAACGCGCGGCGTCTATCGGGTCAAGCATCGCCACGGTGTGAGCCGCATCCGCAGCGGGCACCGGCATACGCTTGGCATCATCTTTCACGACGCCGCATGAGCCAGAGAGCCGCATGAGCACGCAGATCGATCTCGGCTTGATGGATCCGCGAGCGTTCGAGCCGGAAGCGCTCTGCGCGGGCGCTTGGCTGCTGCGCGGCTTCGCACTCGAGGCGATGCCCGGATTGCTGAGGGCAGTCGAGGGCGTCATCGAACGTGCGCCGCTTCGGCACATGATCACGCCGGGGGGATTTCGCATGTCGGTAGCCATGACCAATTGCGGCGCAATGGGGTGGGTGAGCGACCGCCGCGGTTATCGATACGCCGGCATAGATCCAGAGAGCGGCGCATCCTGGCCGCAAATGCCCCGAGAATTTCAGACCCTGGCAGAGGCTGCCGCGCAACAGGCTGGGTTTGCGGGATTCACACCCGATGCCTGCTTGATCAACCGCTACGAGCCCGGGGCGCGGCTGACTCTGCATCAGGACAGGGACGAGCGAGATTTCGGTCATCCGATCGTATCCGTCTCGATTGGCTTGCCGGCGGCATTTCAGTTCGGGGGAGTCAAGCGTTCGGACCGGACGCGGCGTGTGCCTCTTCACCATGGCGATGTCGTCGTCTGGGGCGGCCCCGCGCGGCTCCATCATCACGGCGTCCTGCCACTCAAGGTGGGCGTCCACGAGGTCACGGGCGCCGCACGCCTCAACCTCACGTTCCGCCGCGCGGGTTAAACTTCGCCAATGGATCGAAGCCGCCTCGCCGCAACGCTTGCGTCCGTGCTGCTCGCCGGTTGCGCGGCGCAGCGCTACGAGCCCGCTCCGATCGCGCCGGACGCCGTGGCGTCGGCGTTCAACGCGCGCTCTCTCGCCGATCCGGGTCTGCACTCCTTCGAGGAAAGCAGCTTCGGCCGATCGATCGAGGCGTGGCCGCCGGCCGAGTGGGATCGGACCACACTCTCGCTCGCGGCGCTTTATTTCAACCCGCTACTCGACGAGGCGCGGGCGGGCGTTTCGGAGTCGCAGGCGGCGCTCAAGACGGCAGGTGCCCGCCCCAATCCCACTTTGTCGCTCACCCCGGGCGTTCCGAGTCCTTATTTGTTGACGCTCGACTTGTCGTTTCCGCTCGAAACCGCGGGCAAGCGCGGATACCGCATCCAGGCCGCTCGAAATCTCGAGCTGGCCTCGCGGCTCGAGCTTGCAGAGACCGCGTGGACGATCCGCAGCGCCGTGCGAGCCGCGCTGCTCGACTATCTCATGTGCCTGCGGTCGCTCGATCTGTTGCGCTCCGAGGCCGAGTTCCGGCAAACCCAGGTCAGGATCCTGGAACAGATGTTCTCGGCCGGCGAGTCTCGCCGGTTGGAGGTCGACGCGGCGCGCAGCGAGCTCTCGAGGGCGCATTCCGCGCTGCGCGCCGCGGAGGAAGCAGGCGCGGAGCAGGCGGCCGCGCTCGCCGCGGCGATCGGCGTCCCCGCGGCGGCACTGCGCGATGCACGCTTTTCCTGGCCCGACGTAGCCGCGCCGCCGCGGGCCGAATCGTTGCCGCTCGCGGAAATCCAGCGCGCTGCCGTGCTGAATCGCCTGGATGTCCGAGACTCGCTCGCGCAATACGCGGCGGCCGAAGCCGACCTGCAGCTCGAGATCGCCAAACAATACCCCGACGTCGATCTCGGTCCCGGGTATAGCTACGAGGAGCGCCGGAGCTATTTCACCGTCGGCCTGTCCGCCGCGATTCCGCTGTTGGATCGCAACCAAGGGCCGATCGCGCAAGCCGAGGCCCGCCGCCGCAAGGCCGCCGCGCAGTTCGTCGTAATCCAATCGCAGGCGATCTCGAGGAGCGAGCGGGCGCTCGCCGTCTATACGGTCGCGTGCGAGGGGTTGGCGGAGGCTGAGCGCCTGGCGAGTATCGAGGAGCGCCGGCGCGAGGCGACGCGTCAGTCGGTGCGCGCGGGCGAGCAGGATGGACTCGATCTCGCCGAGGCGGAGATTCAGTATTCGATCGCGGCGCGGGCGCGGCTCGACGCCGCGGCACACGCGCAGCGCGCGCTCGGCGAGTTGGAGGAGGCGGTGCAACGGCCCCTCGCGCCGGGTGATGAGTTTCCGGTGGTCAAAGATCTCGACGCCCCGCGCTGAGCGCTGCCGATATCGGGCCGCCGCGAATCGCGCGGAGGCTCAACTCAAAGCCTCGCGAATATCCTTGACCACCCCGGAATCCTTCGCGGCATACCCCGGGAGCTTCGCCATAGCGCTCGAGAATTCATCGCTGCGCATGATGGCGAGCAAGCGCTTGACCGATTCGTTTTCCAGGATGTGCTTGCGGCACACGAAAAAGTAATCCTCGGTCACCAACCGAACGAAGTCGAGATCGAACTGGCGGGCAGCCGCCTCGACGCCGAAACTCACGTCGGCCATGCCGCTCGCGACGTACGCGGCCACGGCGGCATGGGTGAATTCGATGCGCTCATGACCGCTGATCCGTGTTTCCTCGAGACCGTGCTTTTGCAGCATCAGATCGAACAGCCGGCGCGTGCCCGATTCCGGGTCGCGGTTGACGAAGCGGACGTCGCTGTCGAACAGCCGCTCGAGCGAGGTGATGCCCAAGGGATTGCCGCGCTTCACCATGAGCCCCATCTCGCGCGTGACGAGTCCGATGACCCGCTGTTCCGCCGGCACGAGCCACTGCTTGAGGTCGGCCACTGCCTTCTTGCGCAGCTCGCCCTGTGGAAGATGCATGCCCGCTATTTCGCAGGCACCGCGGGCCAGCGAGACGAGCGAATTCTGGTTGGTCACGTAACGCAGATCGATGCCGAGATGCGGTTCGCGCAGCAGCAGCTCCCGCAGCTTCGACACCGCGAACCCGTGGCTCGCGTGGATGCGCACGAGGTGCGTGGGCTGCGGCAAGACCTCGTTGATCTCGGATTCGAGCTCCTGCGCCAAGTTCTGCAGCTGCGGCCTCAGTCTCGCCTGCAGCCGTTGTCCCGCCCAGACGAGCTTCTCGCCGAGCGCGGTAAGTTTCGTGCCGCGGCCCTGCTGCCGCTCTACCAGGGACGCGCCGAAGAATGCAGCCCATTTCTCGATCAAATTCCAGCAGTGCCGGTAGGACATCTGGGCGCGTCCGGCCGCCCGGGTGATCTTGCCGGTGGCGCGGATCTCATTGAGGAAATCCATCATGACCAGCATCGATTGTCCGCTGTCCTCGCGGCGGAAGCGCCATACAGGCTCGATCTCGATGCGGATCCGGCCCGGCTGCACCTCTTTGGGCTGACTCATGAACAAGCTCCGTCAAGGATGAAACTTATATAAGAATTTTAGCTCATATATTGAGATCGGTGGAAATCGGTGCTTTTGGACATATTTATCACGCACTATTCCCGTAATAACCTAGTGGCCACTCTCTCCCAGCGGACGTATAGATATGATTCAAGATGCATATATCAAGAACCCAAGTATGGCGCGCGAGCCGGTTCAGGCCGGACGTGAGCTGATGCTCATCGGCGGACGACGGGCACCCGCGGCATCCGGCAAATACTTCGATACCCTGGATCCGTCGACGGAGCGGGTGATTGCCCAGGTCGCGGAGGGCGATGTGGCTGACATCGACGCAGCGGTCGCCTCGGCGCGCCAAGCCTTCGAAGGCGACTGGAGCCGCATGCGGGCCGCCGACCGGGGGCAGCTGCTGCTGCGCTGGGCCGAGCTCATCCGGCAGAACCAGGACGTTTTGATCGAGCTCGAGAGTCTGGATTCCGGCAAACCCGTCTCGGCGATCCGCCGCCAGGATTTGCCCGCGGTGCTCGACACGCTGACCTACTATGCCGGATGGGCGGACAAGATCAACGGACAGGTCATCCCTGCGCGGCTCGACGCGCTCACTTACACGGTACGTGAGCCGATCGGCGTCGTCGGCGCGATCGTCCCATGGAACTTTCCGCTCATGATCGGCATGTGGAAGCTAGCGCCGGCGCTTGCCTGCGGGTGCACCGTGGTGCTGAAGCCCGCCGAGCTTACCTCGCTCACTGCCCTCAAGATCGGCGAGCTCGCTTTGGCGGCCGGATTTCCGCCGGGCGTTCTCAACGTGGTGCCGGGTTACGGGAAAACCGCGGGAGCGGCGCTGGTCCAACATCCGGACGTCGACAAGATCACGTTCACCGGCTCTCCGGCCGTCGGGCGGGAGATCCTGCGCGGCGCGGCCGGCAATCTCAAGCGGGTGACGCTCGAGCTCGGCGGCAAGTCTGCGAACATCATCTTTGCGGACGCCGATCTCGACGCGGCCGCGAAGGCCGCCGCTTCGGGCATCTTCTTCAACAGCGGGCAAGTTTGCTCCGCCGGTTCGCGGATCCTGGTGCACGAGTCGGTTCACGATGCGGTGGTCGAACGGCTGGTGGCACGGGCGAAGGCCATGCGCGTGGGCAATCCCCTGGACCCCTCGACCTCGATGGGACCCCTGGTCTCGGCCGGCCAGATGCATCGGGTACTCGACTACATCGACATCGGCAAGCGCCAGGGAGCCATGCTTGCGGCCGGCGGCTGCCGGGTAGGGGAGGCAGGATACTTCGTCGCGCCCACGGTGTTTACCGAGGTCGAGCCTGCGATGCGCATTTCGCAGGAGGAGATCTTCGGACCAGTCGCCTCGGTCATACGCTTCAAGAGCGACGAGGAGGCGCTGCGCATCGCGAACGGCACCAAGTACAGTCTTGCCGCGGGCGTTTGGAGCGCGGACATAGGGCGGGTGCATCGCTTCGTCAGACGTTTGCGCGCCGGCACGGTCTGGGCGAACACGTTCGGGCCGACCGATGTGCGGCTGCCATGGGGTGGCTCGCGCGACTCGGGATTCGGGCGCGAGCACGGCGATGCGGCGATCGAGAACTTCACCGAGCCCAAGGCGGTGTGGATCAATACCGGCGCCGCATAAGCGCCGGCCGATCCCCTACGCACGGTTCGCGCGCTACACTCCCGAGGGGCGCCGCCTCCGTGGCGGCGCTCGGCATTGAGATGGGCCCGGCCGCGTCTCGATTATCAAAGGGGATGGACTCGAATGGGGTGGAACCGGCGCGAATTATTATTGACCGCGGCGCCGATCGCGGTAGCGGCGATCGTGCCGGCGGCGGTGGGTGCACCACCCGGCGCGGTGCCGGCTCAGAGCGCCGACTCCCCGCTCGGGCTTGCCGAGATCGCGACGGCCATGGCGGCGGGGCGGCTGACATCGCACCGTTTGACCGAGACTTACCTCGAGCGCATCGACGCGCTGAACCGGCGCGGCCCGGCGCTGCACGCCGTGATCGAGGTCAACCCGCAGGCACTCGATATCGCCTCGTCGCTCGACCGGGAGCGTTCGGCCCGAGGCGCGCGCGGCCCGCTGCACGGCGTGCCGATCTTGATCAAGGACAACGTCGAGACCTCCGACCGGATGATGACGACTGCGGGCTCCTGGGCGCTCGATGGCTGGTACGCGCCCGAGGATGCACCGCTCATCGCGCGCCTGCGCGCCGCCGGCGCGGTGATGCTCGGCAAGGCCAACATGAGCGAATGGGCGAACTTCCGCTCGACGCATTCTTCGAGTGGTTGGAGCGGGCGAGGCGGGCAGACAAAAAATCCCCACGCGCTCGATCGCAATCCGTCCGGGTCGAGCTCCGGCTCCGCGGTCGCGGTCGCCGCGGACTTGTGTGCGGCGGCGATCGGCTCCGAGACCGACGGCTCCATCGTGAGCCCCGCCTCGATCAACGGCATCGTCGGCTTGAAACCGACCGTCGGTCTCGTGAGCCGGCGCGGAATCGTGCCGATCTCGCACAGCCAGGACACCGCCGGCCCGCTCGCGCGCTCGGTGCTCGATGCGGCGATTCTGCTCGGTGTCATCGCAGGATCCGACCCGGAAGATCCGGCAAGCGCCGTGGCGCAGGGGCGATTCGAGACCGACTACCGGCAGTATCTGCGCCCCGACGGCTTGCGCGGCGCGAGGCTCGGCGTCGCGCGCCGGTTCTTCGCGGACAACGCCCCGATGAATGCTTTCCTCGACCGCTGCGTCGCCATGCTCGCGGGCGCGGGCGCGCAGATCGTCGATCCCGCGGACCTTCCCATGCACGGGGACTGGACGGCTCCCGATCTGCAAGTGCTGCTGTACGAGTTCAAGAGCGACTTGAATGCCTACCTTGCGCGTCTCCCGGCCGATTTTCGCGTGCGCACCTTGAGCGACGTGATTCGCTTCAACGAGGCGCAGGCGGCACGCGAGCTCCTGATCTTCGACCAGGAGCTGTTGCGTCAGGCGAACGCCAAGGGCGGGCTCGACAGCGAGGAATATCGCAAGGCCCGTGAGACCTGTCTCGCCTCGACGCGCAGCAACGGCATCGACGCAGTGCTCGGCGCGCACCGCTTGGATGCCATCGTGACTCTCACTTCCGGGCCCGCATGGCTCACCGATAAGGTGAACGGCGATCTCGATACCGGCGGCTGCTCCTCGCCGGCGGCGATTGCCGGATATCCGCACATCACCGTGCCCGCGGGACTGCACGAAGGCCTGCCCATCGGGTTGTCGTTCTTCGGGGCCCCGTGGAGCGAGCCCGTGCTCATCAAGCTCGCGTCGGGATTCGAGCACATCGCCGCGCCGCGCCCGGTTCCGAGGTTTCTGGCGAGCGTGTAGCGATGAGGCGCAGCGGGGGCTAACATGACCGCACGGGGGCTCACGTGATGGCAACGAGGTAGAGACCATGGCTCAGCAAACACTTGCGCTCACCGAACGACCCGCGTGGAATGCCCTCGAGGTCCACCATCGATCGGTCGCGGGCCTCGAGCTGCGCCGCTTGTTCTCCGAGGATCCCAAGCGCGGCGAGCGCCTCGCGCTCGAGGCGGCGGGCGTGTATCTCGACTACTCGAAGAACCGCGTGACCGAGCAGACGCTCGGCTTGCTCGTGCGGCTCGCGGAGGAATCGGGCCTGCGCGAGCGCATCGACGCCATGTTCCGCGGCGATCCGATCAACGTCTCCGAGAACCGCTCGGTGATGCACGTGGCGCTGCGCGCGCCGCGCGGCGCCACGCTTACGGTGAACGGGGAGAACGTCGTACCCGCCGTGCACGCGGTGCTCGATAAGATGAGCGCCTTCGCCGACCGGGTGCGCAGCGGGGAATGGAAGGGCCACACCGGCCGGCGCATCCGCAATGTGATCAACATCGGGATCGGCGGCTCGGACTTGGGTCCCGTGATGGCGTACGAGGCCTTGCGGCACTATAGCGACCGTGCGATGACGTTCCGTTTCGTCTCGAACGTCGATGGTACCGATATCGCCGAGGCGCTGCACGGACTCGACCCGGCGGAGACGCTGTTCATCGTGTCGTCGAAGACCTTCACGACGCTCGAGACCATGACCAACGCCCATACGGCGCGCGAGTGGTCGATGCGAGGACTCGGGGGCGATGCCAAATCCGTGGCGCGCCACTTCGTCGCGGTGTCGACCAACGCCGAGGAGGTCGCGAAATTCGGCATCGACACCGACAACATGTTTGGATTCTGGGATTGGGTGGGCGGGCGCTACTCGATGGATTCGGCCATCGGGCTGTCGACCATGCTCGCCATCGGGCCGGACGCCTTTCGCAGTCTCTTGAGCGGTTTTCACGAGATGGACGAGCACTTCCGCTCCGCGCCTTTCGCGCGCAACCTTCCGGTGATCCTCGGTCTGCTCGGGATCTGGTACACGAATTTCTTCGGCGCGCAGACGGTCGCGGTGCTGCCGTACGATCAGTACTTGAAGCGCTTTCCCGCCTACCTCCAGCAGCTCACCATGGAGAGCAACGGCAAGCACGTCACCCTTTACGGGCGGCGCGTCGGCTACGATACCGGGCCCATCTACTGGGGAGAGCCCGGTACCAACGGACAGCACTCCTTCTATCAGCTGATTCACCAGGGAACCCGCCTCATCCCCTGCGATTTCATTGCGTTCGCCAACACGCTGAACCCCCTAGGGGTGCACCACGATCTCTTGCTCGCCAACGTGCTTGCGCAGGGTGAAGCGCTCGCTTTCGGCAAGACCGCGGGTGAGGTGCGCGAGGAAGGCTCGCCGGATTGGCTGATCCCGCACCGCACGTTCGAGGGCAACCGGCCGTCGAATACGCTGCTGCTCGAGCGCCTCACGCCCGCTGCGCTCGGCCGGCTGGTGGCGCTCTACGAGCACAGCGTGTTCACGCAGGGCGCGATCTGGCAGATCGACTCCTTCGATCAGTGGGGCGTCGAGCTCGGCAAGGTGCTCGCCAAGCGTATCGTCCCGGAGCTCAAGACGGGAGGCGCGGCGGCGTCCGGGCACGACAGCTCGACCCACGCGCTCCTCAAGCGGATCGCGGAGTTGCGGCCGCGCCGTTGAACTGCACGCTCACATTCGGTAGATCGGGTAGCAGTTGAGCCGCTCGTCCCAGGAGGGATGGTGCCGGCAGAGAAACGTAAGGCGCGCGACCGGATCGGCGCGAAACGCCGCATCCTGGGCGAGCCGCGCGTCGAACGCGCGCCGCAGTTCAGGATCCGCCGCAAGCACACTGCGCGCGATCTGCTCCGCGACGTACGGCTCCAGATGCTCTTTCTGCTCGAAGAAGGCGTTGAAGAATCCCCACGCGGCGAACGAGTCCGGCGCCTCGGGCTCGAGCAGCGCCACGATCAGGCGCGCAAGCGGCTGCGCGATGGGCACGAAAAACGGGCGCTCGGCGATTTCTCGATGCAACGTTTCCCAGGCGCCCGAGAGGGTGGCGCGCATTCGCCCCTCGAACGGCTGGCTCGAGAATGCGACGCAGCGCGCGCGGTATTGCTCGAGCTGCCCGAAGCTCGACGGAGCGGGCTCGACCGTGATTCCGTGGCACTCGAGGCGCGGTACGATCTCGTCCGCGCAGGCGCGCGGTACGATGTAGCCCTGCCGCGGCGCCTGCGCGGTGAGGGTCGGCTCGATCCGGCTCCGATAGGGGACGCGCCAGATTTGCGCAGTGCCGGGATCGTAGACCGTGACCCGCGCGCCCGAAATCTCCGAACGCTCGCGCGTATAGGCGTAGCCGCGAAAGTCGATCCGCTCGGCGTCGCCGCTTGCTGCCGCCGATTCCTTGCCGGCGGCGGTCGGTTCCCGCCAGCTCGACCGATAGTCGAGGATTAGCTTCGATCCACCGAGCGCGCAGGCCGCGCGGTCCGCTGCGCGCACCTCGGCGAGCCAAGTGCCGCCGTGTTCGGCCGTGAGCAGGGCGAGCCCCATGATGGTATCCAGCGTGATTTGCACGCGCCGCGCGTACGGCTTCCATGAGTGGGTCTCGACCAGCACCGTGAAGCGGTTGCGCTGCGGGAAATAGCCCGTCGAGAAGCGCGGCGAGTACACGGTCATTACGAACCCGGACGCGGGATTGTCCACCTCCGCGAAATCCGGATAGAACTCGAGCGGCAGCGCGCCTTGGCGAGCGAGCCGCTCGACCAACCGGCCGCGCAGCTCGCGGGCGCTCGCGTGCAGCTTGGGATCGCCTTGATTGATGGGCTCGACCTGAAGGGAAACGTCCGGCTCGAAGTCCGCGCCGTCGGTTACGTGAAGATCCGCGCAAATGAGCGGATCGTATTCCGTGACGAGCGCGAGGAGCGCGCGCATCTCGGGCGCATCGGCTTTGGCGTAATCGCGATTGAGGTTGAGGTTTTGCGCGGTGGCGCGCCAGCCGGTGATCTGCGGGCCGTTCTGATTGGGCCGGTTCCACCGTCCGACCCGCTCGTGACCGTCGGTGTTGAACGCCGGCACGAACAGTACGGCCTGGCGCTCGAGCGGATCGGCGGGGAGGGTGTTCTCGCTGAGCAGTTCGCGCAAGGCAATGAACCCGGCATCCTTGCCGTCGCTCTCCCCGGGATGAATTCCCGCCTGCAGCATGAGCACCGGAACGCGCCGCTCTTGAAGCTCGCGCGGGTCGAGCGCGCCGCTGCGCGAGACGATGAGCGCGCGCAAGGGGCGTCCTTCCGCGGAGCGGCCGTACTCGAGCGAACGCACGGCGCCGGGCCACTCGGCTTGCATCGCGGCACAAAGACGCTCGACCTCGTCGGTGCGCCCGGTCTCCTGAAAGCCGGTCCGTTCCGCGAGCGTGGAGAGGTCCGAGCGCATGCGCATTCCCCCTTATTCGATCTCCGGGTAGGGACCCCGGCCGCCTTCGGCGATGAACCGATCGATGCGCTCCGTCATCACCGGCAGCGGCACCGAGCCGAGCTCGAGCACCGCGTCGTGAAACGCACGCACGTTGAAGCGGATGCCAAGCGCTTTCTCGGCTTTGGCGCGCGCCTCGCGGATGGCGTTTTCCCCGAGATAGTACGATAGAGCTTGCGCGGGCCACGCGATGTAGCGGTCGACCTCGGTCTCGATCTCATGCTCGGGAAGCGCCGTGTACTGGCGCAGGTAGTCGATCGCCTTGTCGCGGCTCCAGCCCTGCGTGTGCACGCCGGTATCGACGACGAGCCGCGCCGCGCGCCAGATCTGATAATTCAGCATGCCGAAACGTTCGTAGGGCGTCTCATACATGCCCATCTCCTGGCCAAGCCATTCACAATAAAGCGCCCAGCCCTCACCGTAAGCCGAAAGATAAGTGTGCCGGCGGAATTCCGGCTGTTGCGTGTGCTCCATTGCGAGCGGAATCTGAAAGGCGTGGCCTGGAGCGGATTCGTGCAACGTGAGCGCGGTGAGGTTATAGAGCGGCCGGCTCGGCAGGTCGTAGGTGTTGAGCAGATAGAGGCCCGGACCGCCGCGCCCCGCCGTGTAGAAAGGCGCGATATCGTCCGGGACGGGCTGAATGGCAAAGCGTGCGCGCGGCAGAAGCCCGAAGAACTGCGACGCCTTGCCGTCGAAACGTTTTGCGATCCAGGCGGCGCGCATCAAGAGCTCCTGCGGCGTCTTTGCCTGAAACTGCGGGTCGCCGCGCAGAAATGCGAGGAATGCGGGAAACTCGCCCTTGAAGCCGGTCTCGCGCATCACGGCGAGCATCTCGCCGTGCAGGCGCGCGACCTCCGACTCGCCCAGCGCATGGATTGACTCGGGCTCCGCGTTGAGCGTGGTGAATTCGCGGATCTTCGCGCGATAATAAGCCTTGCCGTCAGGCAGGTCGTAGGCCGCGAGCGAGGTGCGCGTACCGGGCAGATATTCGTCGCGCATGAACGCCTGGAGCTCGCGGTACGCCGGCTGCACGGTGGCGCGGATGACCTCGATGGCCTGCGCCCGGAGCGCCGACTGGTCGGCGGCCGTCACACCCGGCATGTCCTTGAACGGTGTGTAGAACAAGCTCGCGTCCGGCGGAGCATTCGTGACCGCAGTGATCGATGCGCCGCGCCCCGTCATGGTCACCCGCGGCGGCGTGAAACCACGCTTGAGCCCATGCCGCATCTCATCGATTTGCTCGTGAAAATACCTAGGGATATCATGCATTTGAGATATCCAATTGCGGTAATCATCGAGGGTTCGAAAGGGCCGGCGAGCGGTGTAGCCGAGGTCGGTCCAGAACGTCGTATCCGAGTTGGCGGGCATCTCGAAATCACGGAACTGTTGGTTCGCGACCAAGGTCTCGATTTGCGGCCGGTAGACCTCGTAGTTGATGCGCTCCGGAGGCGAGAGCGCGTCGCGCGGGATCGCGTCGAGTTTGCCGAGCGTGTCCTGCCACATCTTGAGGCGCGCATCTTGAGATTCGGGATCGACCTTGGGTAAGTGATCCTGAATGGGCTTTCGCGAGTCCTCGTTGTCGGGGAATTGCCCCTGGCGCCACTTCCACTCCTCGGTGTAGATCGCCTTGAGGCGCGCGTCGGCCGAGTCGCTCTTCGAGGTGCAGCCGGTGGTCGAGACTGCGCTGCTCATCGCGAGGACCGCGAGAAGGACTCGGAAATCGAATGAAGGCATGCGTGCAGTTCCATCGGTGAGCTGGGAGCTTGGAGTGGAGCGCGCACCGTATACGATCGGTCATCGGGCAGGCAACCCTGGGGGTCGCCGTGCGCTCCTACTGATGATCGCGGGGTATCGGCTCCTCCCAGCTCCTGGTTCGAACGAGGACGCCGTCGCGCAATAAGGTGCGCGTGTATTTGTAGAAGAAGGTGTGTGCATCGCTCGACACGTCGAGCCGCCCGCGCCACGTGAGCGTGTGGTGATCCTGGGTCGCTTGGATGTACTCACTGTCGCCTTGCACGCGCGCGATATCGGGATGCGCGTCGTCGACGTCGTAGGTGAGGCGCTCCGAATGATCGAATCGTCCCCACGGGTAGGCGACCGCGACTTTTCCTTGCCAGACACCGGTGGCGCGCCCGCGCTCCTCATCGCGCACCACCGTCCACTCTCCGGGCCACGCCGAATTGGGACCGCCGATCGACTGAATGCCCTCAGCCGCTTCGACGGGCTCCGGCGCCGCCAGTGGCGGTGCCGGCGGACCGTGCACCGGTACGCGCGGCAGGATGATGCGCGAGGGGTCCGCGCCGCCGAGCACGAGAGAAGTGGTCATGGGATAAGGGGTCGGCCAGTTCATGGGCCAGAGCGCGTTCGAGACGGCGACGCGAATGCGGTGACCCTTCGGGAAAACCCAGGAAGCGAGGTGCAGGCTCAGAGAGATCGCGTAGACCTCGCCGGGCTTCAGGTCCTCGGGCTCGGCCATCGAGCGGCGCTGCGCGCCGTTGATCCCTGCGCCGGTGACCAGCGTCACCTGCCCGTCGGGCGCTACGTCCGAGAGCCGCACGAACCAATCGGCGAGGGGCGCATCCGCGGCGACCTGCAAGCTGACGCGCGGCGATCCCAGGATTGCAAGCTCCTCCTCGAGCACGGGCGAATCGTAGGTGAGGCTGAAAGCATCCACCGGACGCTGGTCGGCGAGGAGCTCGCCCCACCAGAAGCCGGCCTCGATGCCGGCCGAGGGGACGTAGCGCAGCAGATCGCGACCGGCGGCGGCGTTGTCCGGCGCCAGCCGATGATCGGGCTGCAGATACCAGGCGGCGGGCGCTGCGCCCGCAGGCGGCCAGCTCTCTGCGCGCCACTCGCCCGGCACGTCCTGAGATTGCGAGCCGGGCGGATGCCAGTGCTGTTGATAAACGATGAGGCGCGGCTCATCGAGGATGCCGGTGTCGCGGCCTTTGAGCCAGTAGTCGAACCAACGTACCGCCTGGTCGCGCCATTCGTAGAGCGGCCCGTAGTCGGCCTCGTTCGGAAACCCGTGATTCCATGGTCCGATCCAGGCTTTGATCGGGGCTTTCACTTGCTCGAGCATGCGCGGGATGCTGTCGCGGTATCCGTCCGCCAGCCCCCCGATGAGGAAGGCCGGAATCTTTAGCTCCTCGATCGGCCGCCGGAGCGGCGCCCGCCAGAAGGCGCCGTCGTGCTGATGCTTCATGTAAGTAAGCGACCAGGGCGGCGAGTCCATACGCGGGCCGATCGCGGATTCCTCCAGGCTAAAGTCGGGCGCGCCGGTGCGCCCCTGGTCGAGATCCATGGTGAGCTCGAACTCGTCGACGTGAAACACGCCGTCCATGTAGTGCACGTCTTCCTTGAATAACTCCTCGGTGGCCGCCGCCGCAAGAATGGCTTTGAGCGCCGGCGGCTTGCGCAGCGCCATCTGGATCGCGTTGAAGCCGCCCCAGGAGATGCCGAGCATGCCAACCTTGCCGTTCGACCAGGATTGGCGTGCGAGCCAGGCGATGACCTCATCGCCGTCCGCCTGCTCCTGCGCGGAGTACTCGCGTTCGGGCGGAGCCCCCTCGCTGTTGCCGAAGCCGCGTATGTCGACGCGCGCGCCGACGAAGCCGCGCCGCGCGAAGTAGGCGTGCTGGCCATAGTCGCGCATTGCCTCGTCGTCGTCCTTGCGATAGGGCAGGTACTCGAGCAGAGCGGGGAAGTGCTCGCCCGCCTTCGCGCCGGCCGGCAGGTAGAGCGTCACGGCGAGGCGCATCCCGTCGTGCATGCGTATCCAGGTCTTTTCGAGCTGCACCCCGTAGTGCGCCGGCGACGGGGGCAGCTTGGCCGCGATCGCGGGCGCCGCCGCCCAGAGCACCGCCAGGGCGGCAAGCCCGAGCGCGACGCGGCGAGATCTCAGCGCCCGCGCTGGCCGAGACGTCCGCACACGCCGTGCCACCAGCCCTGGAGGATCGCGCCGATCTTTGCGGCCTTCATCGGCTCGTACAAGAGCACTCGCTTGCATGCGCGGACGCAGCGGCCGAGGCTCTTCGCCGCCCAGAGGCCAAGAGCGTAGCGCCCGTGTTCGCGCAGCATCACCGTGTCGTTTCGCGCGATGTAATAGCGCCGATCGGGCGAGTGATTGCTGGTCCACTTGTCGACTCCGAATATGCTGTGCCGGGTCGCCGCTCCAATCGCGTGCGACATGAGGGCGCGCCGCGTCTCGATGACTCGATAGCCCAGGGCGCGGGCTCTCAAACAATAGTCCGAGTCGACGTAATCGATGAAGAACTCCTCGCGAAACGGGCCCACCACGGCGTGGGTCGCGAGCGCGATCAGCGAACCGGAGGTGATGACCGACTCGACCTCTTGCCACCCATCATCCGCGCGCGCGGCTCGGCTCTCCCCGGTATCCTTATTGATGTCTCTGAACCCCGCGCCGATCACGGCGAGGCGATCCGCGGCGGGATAGGCGCCACGTATCTCGATCATAGCATTCAGCATCCCGGCGTCGATGACGCTGTCCTGGTCGAGCAACAGCACCCAGGCGTAGCCCCTCTCGCCGGCCCGCGCGATGCCGAGATTCAGCGCCCGCGCAATTCCCAAGTTGGCGAAATTCAACACGAGGACAATCCGCGGGTCCGCGGCCAGGTGCCGCAACATCCCGAGCACCGCCTCGTCCGAGCCGTTGTCGACGATTACCAGCCCACCGACCTCGAGAAGCACGCGCGCGATGCGCGCGGGCAGGCCCGCGTCCGGATGGAAGGTCACGAGCACGGCGCATACCTCGCTGCCGCTCGTCAGTGAACCGGGCGTGGAATTTGTCTCCAAAGCTCGTTGAGTCGTGCTCGCCACCCCTCCCATGGTATCAACCAGGTCGCGCCCGCATAATATCGCCGGCAAGGAGCCCGTATGCCCAACCACAACATCGACAAAGCGCCCCGCGTCAACGGCGATCGGCTCTGGTCGCGCCTCATGGCGATGGCGCAGATCGGCGCGACCCCGCAAGGGGGCTGCAATCGTCAGGCGCTGACCGACGGCGACTTCGAGGGCCGTGCGCTCTTCTCTCGCTGGGCGAAGGAGGCAGGCTGCTCGATTCGCGTGGACGCGATCGGCAACTTGTTCGCGCGGCGACCCGGCCGCGAGGAGGCGCTGCCCGTGGTCATGACCGGAAGCCATCTCGATACGCAGCCGACGGGCGGCAAATTCGACGGCATCTACGGCGTGCTCGCCGGGCTCGAAGTGATCGAATCGCTCAACGACCGCGCGCAGAGCACCCGGCATCCGATCGAGGTCGCCGTGTGGTGCAACGAAGAAGGGTGCCGGTTCCCCGCGTCGATGATGGGATCGGCGGTGTGGTCGGGGCGGATGCCGCTCGAGAGCGCCTATGCGCTCGAGGATCGCGACGGGTTGAGCGTGCGCAATGAGCTCGAGCGCGGGGGTGTGAGCCTCTCCGCCTCGGTGCCGCGGCAGCCCGTCAAAGCAGCCTTCGAGGTTCACATCGAGCAGGGTCCGGTGCTCGAACAGAAGGCAAAGAACATCGGGGTGGTCACGGGTGTGCAGCACATGAGCCGTCACGAGGTCACGGCCCTGGGTCAGGAGGCGCACGCGGGCCCAACGCCGATGGACATGCGGCGCGATCCGGTCCGCGTGCTCGCAGACGTGCTGCCCGCCATTTACTCGGCGGCGGCGCAGCGCGGGCCGCAGGCCCGCTTGACGGTGGCGGTGATCGAGACTCGTCCGAGCTCGCCGAATACCGTGCCGGGGTTCTTGCGTTTCTTCGTCGATCTGCGGCATCCCGACGGCGCCCAATACCGCTCGCTGCGTGCGGAGGTCGAGGGCATCGTCGAGGCGGCGCTCACGCGCCACGCCTTGAAGGGCGGCATCCGCTGCGTGTGGCAGGCGGCCGGCGTGGTGTTTGATCCCGCTTGCATCGCGGCGGTGCGTGAGGCGGCGAAAGCACTCGGCTGCAACGCCATGGAGATGGTGAGCGGCGCGGGTCACGACTCCGTCAACGTGGCGTCGGTCGTTCCGACCTCCATGATCTTCGTGCCGTGCGCCGGGGGCTTGAGCCACAACGAAGCGGAGAGCGCGTCGCAGCTCGATCTGGAGACCGGGGCCAACGTGCTCCTGCACGCGATGCTCGCGGCGGCCGAAAACGGAGCGTAACTCGGATGGGTAAATCGGTCGTTGCCGCGGGTGCGGCATGGGGTGTCGTCGTGGGCAGCGCGCTCTGGCTCAGCCCAGCCGTGCGCGGCGAGGAGACTGCAGCGCCCGCGCCGGCGCTCATTGCCTTGCACTGCGGCCATTTGATCGACACGGTGGCGGGCACCGTGCTAGGACAGACCACGATCGTGATCGAGGGCAAGCGCGTGCGCGAAGTCGCGAGCGGCAACGTGGCGCCCGAGGGTGCCGCATCGATCGAGCTGGGCACGCAAACCTGCCTCCCGGGACTCATCGATAGCCACACGCATCTGACGGACGAGACGAGTCCGACCCATTATATCGACCAGTTTCACTGGAACGTCGCGGACTACGCCGTGCGTTCGACCGTGTACGCACGGCGCACGCTGCTTGCGGGATTCACCACGGTGCGCAACGTGGGCGACACCGCCAACGAATCGGTGGCGCTGCGCAACGCGATCAACGCCGGCATTCTGCCGGGGCCGAGGATTTTCACGGCGGGCCAAGCCATGGGCTCGACCGGCGGGCACGCGGACCCGACCGACGGCTACCGGATCGATCTCGCGGGCGATCCCGGTCCGGCGGTCGGCATCATCAACAGCCCCGAGGACGCGGTGAAAGCCGTGCGGACGCACTACAAGGAGGGCGTCGATCTCATCAAGATCATGCCCTCGGGCGGCGTGCTCGACGAGAGCTCGAGCGGCGACAACGCGCAGCTCACGCTCGAGGAGATTCGCGCCGTGGTGACGACGGCTCACGACTACGGATTCACCGTGGCGGCGCACGCGCACGGTGCCGAGGCCATCCGCCGCGCCGTGCTGGGGGGCGTCGACTCGATCGAGCATGGCACCTACATGGACGCGGAGGACATGAAGATCATGGTCGAGCACGGAACCTGGTACGTGCCGACCATCATCGCCGGCGATTTCGTGGCGCGGCAATCGAAAGTGCCCGGCTATTATCCGCCGCAGGTGGCGGCGAAGGCCGCCGCGATCGGACCTCTCATCCTGGCGACCGCAGGCCGCGCGTACAAAGCGCACGTCAAAATCGCCTTCGGCACCGACGCTGCCGTGTATCCCCACGGCCAGAACGCCCATGAATTCGAATTGATGGTCGAGGCCGGAATGCCGCCGATGTTCACCTTGCAAGCGGCCACCGTGAATGCGGCCCAATTGCTCAAGCGCGACAATGACTTGGGGACGCTCGCCAAGGGCAAGACCGCCGACGTCATCGCCGTCCCGGGCGATCCGACCGCGAACATAGGGCTCATGAAGCAGGTGAGCTTCGTGATGAAGGATGGAGTGGTCTACAAGCTGAACGGAGCGCCGGTCGAACACTAGCGATCGCGCTTGCCCGCCTGCACCTTCCTGGTGCCCGTCCGCCCGTGGCGGGCCTCAAGTCCAAAGGCGCGAGATCACTTCGGGCCCAAAGCGCCGGACGGTCAAAAGTCCATTTCCAAATCCGTGACTCCCGTACTTAACCTAACGGTGCCAGCCCCTTAACCTCAGGCGTATGAGAGCTGCGTTCGAAACGACGGCGGGTGCTGCGCTGCAAGATGACAGTGTCCCGGTGGACGAGGCAGAGCGCCTGGTGTCGCTCCATCGGTTGGGGCTTCTGGACACCGCACCCTCCGCCGCATTCGACGGCGTCACGCGCTTGGCGGCGGCCGCGCTACGGGTCCCGATCCTGTTGGTCTCGCTGGTCGACCAGAACCGGGTGTGGTTCAAGTCGCGTATCGGGATCAACCTAAGGGAGACCGCGCGGCAGGGATCCCTGTGCGATTACGCGATCTGGCACCGTCAGCCGTTCATCGTGCGCGATGCGGCCGCGGATGCGCGCTTTGCGAAGGACGCACTGGTGTCGGGCGCGCCGCACGTGCGCTCGTATCTCGGCATTCCACTCTTTACCCGCGACCGTCAGCCCGTGGGCACGCTTTGCGCCATGGACACCGAGTTGCGCGACTTCGGCGACGTCGAGGCCGTGGTCCTGTCCGAGTTCGCCAAGATCGCCGAGGACCTGCTGTGTTCGCAGGAGCTCGCCTCGAAGTCCGACAGCGTTCTGCAATACGCGATGGAGCGTGAGAAGCTGTTCCGCGAGACCTTCGAACTGGCGCCGATCGGCATCGTGCACACCTCGCTTCATGGGTTGATCCTGCGCATCAATCAGCGTGCGTGCGCGCTTCTGGGCTACACGCACGCGGAGCTGCGCGAGCTCTCGATCCCGACCATCACCCATCCCGAGGATCTGCCGAAGAACATCCAGGAATTCAAGCGCACGCTCGCCGGCGAGATCGACAGCTACCGTCTGGAGCAGCGCCTGCTCTGCAAGAATCAGCGCTATGCCTGGGTCAGTCTGTCGGTGACGATCAAGCGCGCGCCCTCGCGGCAGCCCGAGTACAACATCGTGGTCATCGACGATATCTCGGTGCGCAAGCAAGCCGAAGCGGATGCGGCCAAGTTGCGCGAGAGCATGGAGGAGAAGCTCGCATCGCAAGCCGATAAGATGCAGGAGTCGAGCGATGCCGCGCAGTCGCAGAGCAGTCGCTTGCTCGAGCTCACCGATGCACTGCGCGAATCACAGGCGAGCTCGCGCGATGCGCAGCAGAGCTTGCAGGAAACGCAGCGCGCGCTGCGCGCCACTGAAGCGACGCTCGACGATGCACGCCGGGCGCTCGGCGATGCGCAGGATTTGCAGCGCGAGACACAAGCGGCGCTGCACGCGGCGAACACCAAGCTCGCGGCGGAGAGCGCCACCGATTCGCTCACCGGGTTGCCGCACCGTCGCAGCTTCAGCCGGCGTAGCGAGCAGGCCGCAACTGCGCTGCGCCTGTCGCGCAAGCCTTATGGGCTCATCCTGCTCGACCTCGACAACTTGAAGCACATCAATGAAGAGTACGGTCACGAAGTGGGCGACGAAGTGCTGCGGTCGCTCGGCAACACCTTGAGCACTCAGCTGCGCAACTCCTCCGACATGGCGGCCCGGCTGGGCGGCGATGAGTTTGCGGTGCTGTGCTTCGGCGACATCAACGAGCAGACGCTGCACGACGTCGCCGAGCGGATTCACATCCAGATCGGCAAAGAGCCGCTCGCGACGCCCAAGGGATTGCTGCGTTTCACCGGCAGCTTCGGCCTCACTTTGAGCATGGCGGATGATCCGGACTGGAAGACCGTGTACGGACGTGCCGACGCGGCCCTGCGCGAAGCCAAGGCGGCGGGCAAGGACCGGATTTCCTTCGGGCGCTCGCAATCGAAGAACGTCACTACGCGGCTGCGCGCGCTCTCGCCCGCAACTCCCGCCGGATAGCTGAGGCCTGAGAGCCCGGGGCGCGTAGCTGCGGCCGGGGTTAGGCCGGGGCGCGTAGCTGGGCCGGGGCGCGCCGCTGGTTGACCGCCGCGCGTAGTGCCAGAGCTTCGGCCCGGATCGCAGGGCCCGCGCCGCCGCCCGCATAAATCACCGTCCGCGAGGAACTGAGCAGAAGACCCGCGCCGCGCGCATCGAGTCCGGCCGCAAGCGTGGCGTCGAGATCGCCGCCCTGCGCCCCGATGCCCGGCACGAGGAAGCCGATGTTTGGGTGCGCTCGGCGCAGTTCAGCCATTTCGGCGGGATAAGTCGCACCGACGACGAACATGAGGTTGCGATGTTCGTTCCAGTGCGCGGCCGCGCGCTCGGCGACGTGCCGGTACAAAGGCCGGCCGTCGATCACGATGTCCTGAAAATCGCGCGCGCCCGGATTCGAGGTGCGGCACAAGAGCAGGGCGCCGCGGTCGGGACGGGCGAGAAACGGCCGCACCGAGTCTTCCCCCATGTAGGGATTCACCGTCACCGCGTCCGCGCCGTAGCGGTCGAATGCCTCGCGCGCGTAAGCCTCGGCCGTATTGCCGATATCGCCGCGCTTCGCGTCCAGGATGATGAGGGCGGAGGGTGCGCGCTCGCGGATGTAACGGATGGTCGCCTCGAGCTCGCGCTCCTTGCCTAGCGCGCTGTAGAAAGCGATCTGCGGCTTGTAGGCGGCCGCGACATCGAAGGTCGCATCGACGATCCGGCGGCCAAACGCCAAAAAAGACAGCGGATCGTCGCGCAAATCGACGGGGATTCTCGCTGGGTCGGGATCCAGGCCCACGCATACCAGGCTGTTGGCGGCCTGTTGCGCTCGATTGACTCGTTCGGCAAACATGAGCGGCGGGTTCGATGATAGCAAGCGTACAAGGGGTATGCTTGGAATTTATGGATGCGGCGTTGTCAAGCAAAACTCGCGGAAGCAAATCTCGGGGCGGACCGCGACTCGTGCTGCAGCCGCCCGGCCGGCGCACAGCGCGGCACAGCACCAAGGGTGCGCTGAAGCGCTTCTTCGCGATCGCGGATGCCTGGGAGCTCTCGCCGCTGCAGCAATGCCGCCTGCTCAAGATCCCCTCGCCGCAGGTGCTTGCGCGTTATCGCCTCGGACAAGCACCACGTCTCTCTGCCGTGCAGCAAGAACGCGCGGCGCTGGTCGCGCACATCCACCACTCGCTCACGCGTGAGACAGGCGATAAAGATCGCGCCTGGGCCTTCCTGCATACGCCGCTCGAGAGTGCGCCCTTCGACGGAGACAACCCGCTTTACTTCATGCTGGAGAATGGCTTGCCGGCGCTGCGCGAAGTGGCGCGGCTCTTGGTGCGCGAACAGCGAACGCCGGTAGGGTGAGGTATAATGGACGGCTTCTACAGGGCCGTTTCCAATGCGAATGTGGCGGAATTGGTAGACGCGCCAGGCTTAGAACCTGGTGGGGCAACCCGTGCGAGTTCGAGTCTCGCCTTTCGCACCAGCCCCCGGCAGATTCGCGACCAACAAATATAGAGGATCGACATGCAGGTTTCCGTTGAGAGTATCGGCAAGTTGGAGCGCCGCATGCAGGTGCAGGTGCCCGCCGAGCGCGTCGCCCAAGAGATTGCCTCGCGCTTGAAGGAGCTGAGCCGGACGGCGCGCTTGAAGGGCTTTCGGCCCGGCAAGGCCCCGATCACCGTGATCCGGCAACAGTTCGGGCAACAGGTGCATCGCGAGGTAATCGACCAGCTGATGCAGTCGAGCTTCTCGGAGGCAGTGACGCAAAATCAACTCGCGCCCGCCGGCAGCCCGCGCATCGAGCCGAAGAGCGTGGCCGAGGGCCAGGATCTCACCTACATCGCGACCTTCGAGGTGCTTCCCGAAGTCACCCTGAAGCCGACCTCTGCGCTCCATATCGAGCGGGTGAGTGCCGAGGTGACGGAAGCCGACGTCGATGCCATGGTCGAGCGGCTGCGCAAGCAGCAGATGAAGTACAACGAGATCATGCGGCCCGCGGCGAACGCCGACAGGGTCACCGTCGATTTTCAAGGCTCGATCGACGGCACCACGTTCGCGGGAGGCAAGGGCGAGAACGTACCGATCGTGCTGGGGGAGGGGCGCATGCTCGCGCAGCTCGAGCAAGGTCTTGAGGGCGCCGCCGCCGGCGAGACCCGCGAGATCGGTGTCGATTTTCCAGCCGATTACCGTGCCACCGAGCTCGCCGGCAAGCACGCGACGTTCAAGGTCGAGGTCAAAAGCGTGGCCGAGCCCTCGCTTCCGGCGCTCGATGAAGAGTTCTGCGCCTCGTTCGGGGTGACCGAGGGAGGCGTCGCGCGGCTGCGGGAGGACGTCGCGGACAACATGCGGCGCGAGCTCGTGCAGAACCTCCGCAACCGCAATAAGAGCCAAGTGCTCGAAAAGCTCTACGAGGCCAATCCTCTGGACGTGCCAAACGCTCTGCTCGAGTCGCAGATCCGGGACATGCAACTCGAAGTCATGCGCCGCACGGGGGCCAAGGAGGTCTCGCAGGCGCCGCCGCGCGAGCCGCTGATCGAACCCGCGAGGCGGCGGGTCGCGCTTGGTCTTCTGATCAACGAGATCATCCGCCGCGAGAAGATCGTGGTCGATCCGGCGCGCTCGAATGCGAGGCTCGAGGAGATGGTGAGCGGCTACGGCGACGCTGCGGCGATCAAGCGCGCCTATCTGCAGAATCCAGAGGCGATGCGCCAGGTGGAGAATCTGGCGCTCGAGGATCAGGTCGTGGACTTCATCCTCACGCATGCACAGGTGCACGAGAAGCCGTCCACGTTCAGGGAATTGATGAATTTCGAAGGCTGAGCGACGGCGCCGCCCGTTGAAATTCCAAAGTGCGGCCTCAGCTATCTCCGGCGGTCCCTAGTTAACTTATATTCGATCCGTACAACCCAAGAAGGCTCTTAAATCCATGACAACTCGCGCACTCAATCTGGTTCCCATGGTCGTCGAACAGACCGCCCGCGGTGAGCGCGCCTACGACATCTACTCGCGGCTCCTCAAGGAGCGTCTGGTTTTCGTCGTGGGTCCGGTCGAGGATTACATGGCGAATCTCGTGGTCGCCCAGTTGCTGTTTCTCGAGTCGGAGAATCCCGAGAAGGACATCGCGCTCTACATCAACTCGCCCGGCGGCTCGGTCAGCGCGGGGCTAGCGATTTACGACACCATGCAGTTCATCAAGCCCGACGTCAGCACGATCTGCGTTGGATTGGCCGCCTCCATGGGCGCCGTCCTGCTAGCGGGAGGCGCCGCCGGCAAGCGCTACTCGCTCCCCAACTCGAAGATTATGATCCACCAGCCCTCGGCGGGCTTCCAGGGGCAGGCCTCGGATATCGACATCCACGCCCGCGAAGTGATGGAGACCAAGGAGCGGCTCAACCGGATATTGGCAAAGCACACCCGCCAAACGATCGAGCGCGTCAAGCAAGACAGCGATCGGGACAATTTCATGAGCCCGGAGGCCGCACGGGCCTACGGCATAGTGGATTCGATGCTGGAAAAGCGCGGGGAGTTGCCGATAAAGCCGGCTTAATGTTCAACGAGGGCGGCAGAATGTTCAACGAGGGCGGCAGACGGCCCCTGGAGCAGTCTTAATCCTCTCTGGAGGGGACCCCGGTCACACTCCTGCGCAAAGGCTTCTTTGCGCGCGGTCGGCCCGGTGCTATATAGTCAGTATCGTCGTCACGCCTCGCCGCTGGGGGGGCGCGGCCAATTTGAGGGCAGCATGAGCGAAGATTCCCGGGGCAAACATGATGACGGCAAACTGTTGTATTGCTCCTTCTGTGGGAAGAGCCAACACGAAGTCCGCAAGCTGATCGCAGGACCGTCTGTTTTCGTCTGCGACGAATGCGTCGAGCTGTGCAATGACATCATCCGCGAAGAGCTCGAGGAACGCGCCGAGCGAACCCGCGACAAGCTGCCGAAGCCGCAGGAAATCAAAAAGGTTTTGGACGAGTATGTGATCGGGCAGGAGCGCGCCAAAAGGGTGCTCTCGGTCGCGGTCTACAACCACTACAAACGCCTCCAGACGCGCGGCTCGGAAGGCGTCCGGTCGCGCGACGATGTCGAGCTCGCCAAGAGCAACATCCTGCTGATCGGCCCGACCGGATCGGGAAAGACGCTTCTCGCGGAGACGCTCGCGCGCTTGTTGAACGTGCCGTTCACGATCGCCGACGCAACGACCTTGACCGAGGCGGGGTACGTGGGCGAGGACGTCGAGAACATAATCCAGAAGCTCCTGCAGAAGTGCGACTACGACGTCGAGAAGGCGCAGACGGGGATCGTCTACATCGACGAGATCGACAAGATCTCGCGCAAGTCCGACAACCCTTCCATCACCCGGGATGTATCCGGTGAGGGCGTGCAGCAGGCGCTTCTCAAGCTGATCGAGGGCACGATCGCCTCGGTACCGCCGCAGGGCGGTCGCAAGCACCCGCAACAGGAGTTCCTGCAGGTCGACACGACCAACATTCTGTTCATTTGCGGCGGTGCGTTCGCGGGTCTCGAGAAGATCATCATGAACCGTACGCACAAGAGCGGCATCGGCTTCGTGGCCGAGGTGCGGGAGCAAAACGCGCGGCCGCACGGCAACGACGTGTTCCACGATACCGAGCCCGAGGACTTGATCAAGTATGGTCTCATCCCCGAGTTCGTCGGTCGCTTGCCGGTGGTGGCGACGCTCGAAGAGCTCGACGAGGATGCGCTCATCTCGATCTTGCTGCAGCCGAAGAACGCGCTCACCAAGCAATATCGAAAGCTCTTCGACATGGAAGGTGTGGAGCTCGACTTCCGCGAGGACGCGCTGCGCTCCGTGGCGCGCAAGGCCATGCAGCGCAAGACCGGCGCGCGCGGCCTACGCACGATTCTCGAGAACGTTCTGCTCGATACCATGTACGACCTGCCGTCTTTGCGTAATGTGCAGAAAGTGGTGGTCGACGAGCAGGTGATCGAGGGCCAGACCAAACCCTATATAGTCCATCGGACCGAGGAAACTCGGCTGGTGGCCCCGGTTGAAGAGCAGCGGCGGCCCACGGGCTCGGACCATCTTTGAGCGGAGATCGGAGCCTCGAGAGCTTCGATAGTCCGGGCGCGGCGACGGTGCCCGCTTGAAACTCATGATGGGCGGCCGCATTAATCTTCCGACCGTGCACGCACGTGCCACAACTGAAAGGCTACCTTCGTGAGCGACGAACCCGTTATCGATCTTCCCAGCCCGACCCCCACTCACGCAGGCATGCCAGTGCTGCCGCTGCGCGACGTAGTGGTCTATCCCCATATGGTGATCCCGCTGTTCGTCGGCCGCGAGAAATCGATCGTTGCTCTCGACCTCGCCATGAAGGCGGACAAGCGGATCCTACTGGTCGCGCAGAAGCAGGCGGACGTCGATGATCCCAAGGGTGACGACCTGTACCGGGTCGGTACCGTCGCCACGATTCTCCAGCTGCTCAAGCTCCCTGACGGGACCGTCAAGGTGCTGGTCGAGGGTGTGGAGCGGGCCAGCATCGACAAGCTATCGGAGGGCGAATTCTTCGCGGCCGAAGTGACCTCCATGCCGGACCTCGAACGCTACGAGGAGCGCGAAATGGACGTGCTCACGCGCTCGATGATCACTCAGTTCGAGCAGTACGTGAAACTCAACAAGAAGGTGCCGCCGGAGATCCTCACCTCGCTCGCCGGCATCGAGCAGGCGGGGCGGCTCGCCGATACCGTCGCGGCACATATGTCCTTGAAGCTCTCCGAGAAGCAGAAGGTTCTCGAGATCCCCGACGTGCGCAAGCGCCTAGAGCACATGCTCGCGGTCATCGAGGGCGAGATGGACGTGCTGCAGATCGAGAAGCGCATCCGCGGCCGCGTCAAGCAGCAGATGGAAAAGAGCCAGCGGGAGTACTACCTGAATGAGCAGATGAAGGCCATTCAGAAGGAGCTCGGCGAGCTCGACGAGGCGCCTAACGAGATCGGCGAGCTCGAGAAGCGCATCAAAGCCGCCGGCATGCCGAAGGAGGCGCGCGAGAAGGCCAACTCCGAACTCGCGAAGCTCAAGCTCATGTCGCCCATGTCGGCCGAGGCCACGGTGGTGCGCAATTTCATCGATTGGCTGGTCAAATCGCCATGGAAGAAGCGCAGCAAGGTGCACCTCGACATCGCCGCGGCGGAAAAAGTGCTCGAGGCCGACCACTTTGGTCTCGAGAAGGTGAAAGAGCGCATCGTCGAGTACCTGGCGGTCCAGCAGCGCGTCAAGAATCTGCGCGGCCCGATTCTGTGTCTCGTGGGTCCGCCGGGCGTCGGCAAGACCTCGCTCGGCCAGAGCGTCGCGCGCGCCACCAATCGCAAGTTCGTGCGCATGTCCTTGGGCGGCGTGCGCGATGAAGCGGAGATCCGCGGACACCGGCGCACCTACATCGGCTCGATGCCGGGCAAGATCATTCAGAATCTCGCCAAGTGCGGGGTTCGCAACCCGTTGTTCCTCCTCGACGAGGTCGACAAGATGTCGACCGATTTCCGCGGCGATCCGTCCTCGGCGCTGCTCGAGGTGCTCGATCCCGAGCAGAATAGCTCCTTCAACGATCACTACCTCGAGGTCGATTTCGATCTGTCCGAGGTGATGTTCGTGTGCACGGCGAACAGCCTCAACATTCCTGCTCCGCTGCTCGATCGCATGGAAGTCATCCGCATCCCCGGATACACCGAGGACGAGAAGAGCAACATCGCGCGCCGCTATCTAATGCCGAAGCAGATCAAGCAAAACGGGTTGAAGCCGGACGAGCTGGTGGTGGCGGACGGCGCCATCCTGGACATGATCCGGTTCTACACTCGCGAGGCGGGCGTGCGCAACCTCGAGCGCGAGATCTCGAAGATCGGGCGCAAGGCCGTGAAGCAGCTGTTGCTCAAGCCGAGCGAGAAAACCGTAACCATCAGCTCGAAGAATCTGGACGCGTATTTGGGCGTGCGCCGCTTCCGTTACGGCAAGGCCGAGGAGAGCAATCGCGTAGGCCAGGTCACCGGACTCGCCTGGACCGAGGTCGGCGGCGAGCTCCTCACCATCGAGGCGGCGGTGGTCGCCGGAAAAGGCAAGCTCACCCATACCGGACAGCTCGGCGAGGTGATGCAGGAATCCATTCAGGCGGCCATGACCGTGGTGCGCAGCCGTTCCGCGATGCTCGGACTCGACACCGATTTCTACCAGAAGGCGGACGTGCATATTCACGTACCCGAAGGCGCGACGCCCAAGGACGGACCGAGCGCGGGTATCGGCATGTGCACCTCGCTCATTTCGGCACTCACCAAGATCCCGGTGCGCTCGGATGTCGCGATGACCGGCGAGATCACGCTGCGCGGCGAGGTGCTGCCGATCGGCGGCCTCAAGGAGAAGCTCCTGGCGGCGCATCGCGGCGGAATTACCACCGTGCTCATCCCCGATGACAACACCAAGGATCTCGCGGAAATCGCCGACAACATCAAAGAGAAGCTCGATATCCGCTCGGTCAAATGGATCGACGAGGTGCTGCAGGTTGCCCTGACCCATATGCCGGTTCCATTGCCGGCGGCTGACCCCAAGCCGGCCGAGACCATCGCGGGCGAGAAGCGGCGCCGTAAGTCCCCGCGGGCGAAGAGCCAGGTCCACGCCCACTAGCCTGAATTGGAGAATGCTCTAGCCAATCGGGGCTGCCTCGCGTAGACTTCCGCGCCTCTTCCAGGGGGTGCTTAGCTCAGCTGGTAGAGCATCGCCTTTACACGGCGAGGGTCGGGGGTTCGATCCCCTCAGCACCCACCAGCATGCGGAGTGGTAGTTCAGCTGGTTAGAATA
>Ga0182030_10002580_pt1 | contig 38568 bp, 35 predicted proteins | sample 812S3MmetaG_FD_121299 | JGI IMG/M metagenome (GOLD analysis project Ga0182030, IMG submission 121299) | Permafrost microbial communities from Stordalen Mire, Sweden - 812S3M metaG (Illumina Assembly) | ecosystem: Environmental > Terrestrial > Soil > Wetlands > Permafrost | place: Sweden...
AAAAAGAACCCTCTCCGATGTCATCAATCCCGAACCGGTCTGATGGGGGCTGCGCGCCCCCAAACCCCGCGCCGCTCGCCGCGGCAGGCGTTCGGGGGGAACCTTCGAAGAGGCTTGCCTGCGGCAAGCGCAGAAACGAAAATTTATGAAGAAAAAACTTGAATGACTACATGCCTGTAATCCGTGGTTAAAAAGCCCGTCTCAAAAGGCGTGGCACTGCCGCCCGGACTCGCTATCTTGACCCCAGAAATGTTTAAGCCGGATGATTTTCAATACGCCATGGAGAACACCCAGGTCATCGTCACGCCCGAGCGGCGCATCGAGAGCTTTGGCAGTGTCAACTTCCACTTTTACCTCATCTCCGAACTCATGGATAAAGTGAACCATGTCCGCGTCCGCGACGGCCAGATCCAGGCCGAGCGCCCGCAAATCATGACCCAGGCCAACTGCGCGCGCCTCCTGCTCGAAGGCTTTGGCGAGCCGGCCCGGGAATTCGCGGCATTCCTGGAGCAGCGCCAGGAAAACTTGGCATTCCTCAAATACGGCTTCCAGTTCCGCAAATCCGGCGTGGTCGAAAACATCGTCTACAGCCCGCTTGAGCAAGTGGTCGACCGGGTGCGCGACCAGGTGACCGCCGCCAGGGACCCCGCTTCCGCCATCATCCAGGGCGTCGACGACGCATGGGAGGTCTGCCTCATGAAGTTCACCATGGAACTCGTCCAGAAATCCGCCGGCGGCAACATGGGCGACTTCCGCAAGCGCGGCCTCATTTGATTTGCCGCCGCCGGCGCGATGATCTTTCAATACCCCAATCCCCGCAGGTCCGTCCCTTCGAATTTCCGCCGCGCCCCGCGCGGCGGCGGCATCATCCTCAAGGCCCTGTTCATCCTGGTGCTCGCAACCGCCGTCTTCGGCAGCGGCGCCTATTTCGCCTATACGCTCTTCATCGAGCCCGACCAGAACCTGAAGAAGGAAACCGGATTCGGATCGCCCACTCCGCCGCCGGACATGACGATCCCCGAGTACAACCGGTGCCTGCAATTGAAGAGGGATCACCAATGGCCGGACGCCCGGGCGGCCTATGAGCACTTCCTTGAGACCTACCCCGCCTCGACCAGGCTGGAGGCGGCCAAGGATGACCTCGGCGAGATCAACGTGGCCATCTACTTCTCCATCGGGCCGTCGCCCGACAAGGACGCGTACGAGATCAAGCCGGGCGACACCCTTGCGCGCATCGAGAAGAAGCTGAAAGTGCCTGGGGACGTGATCATGCGGACCAACGACATCACCGACCCGCGCCGGTTGCGGGTGGGCGGCACGCTCTACGTGTCGCACCCCGATTTCTCGGTCTTGATCGACCGCAAGGCCAGGATTGTGACGCTCTACAACCACTCCCGGTACTTCAAGCAGTACCATCCCACGGGATGGACCCCGCCGGCCGTCAAGGGCAACCCGGCCCCGGTCGTCGGCAAGGTCACGGAGCTGGCCTCCTTCAAGAACGGCCAGCGGGTCGCCTTCGGTAGCCGCGATTACGACGACAGCAGCCATTGGGTCCAGATCACCCCTCCCGGCTACACCCTCTACACCGATCCGTCCGAAGGCGGCGAGAAAGCAGGGTCTGGGATCGCCCTGAACGCCTCCGATATGAACGAACTTTCCGCTTTGCTTACCCACGGGGTTCCAGTCACGATTCACTGAGTGCCGGCAGCTTCCCCAATTCGCATGAAAATTCAGCCATTGGACTTCGAAAAACCGATCGCGGAACTGGAAAAGAAGCTGGAAGACCTGAAGCGCCACTCCCGCACCCAGGACATCAATTTCGATCCCGAAGTGCGCCGTATGCAGGCGAAGATCGAGGACCTGAAGCGAGACGTATACAGCCGCCTGAACGCCTGGCAGCGGGTACTGATCGCCCGCCATCCGCAACGGCCCTTCATGCTCGATTACATCACCCTGGTGTTCTCGGACTTTATCGAATGCCACGGCGACCGGTTTTACTCCGATGACAAGGCGATGCCGTGCGGCCTTGCAAAGATCGATGAGATACGGTGCGTGGTCGTCGGCCATCAAAAGGGGCGGGACCTGAAGGAGAACCTGAAGCGGAACTTTGGCAGCGCCCACCCGGAAGGTTACCGCAAGGCGCTGCGAGTGATGCGGCTGGCGGAGAAATTCAAGCTTCCCGTCGTGGCGCTGGTCGATACGCCCGGGGCCTATCCGGGAGTGGAGGCCGAGGAGCGCCACATTTCCGAGGCCATCGCGGTAAACCTCCGGGAGATGATGCTGCTAAAAGTGCCCATCGTATCGGTGATCATCGGCGAGGGAGGATCGGGCGGCGCGCTGGGCATCGCGGTTGCCGACCGGCTGTTGATGATGGAGAACTCGTACTACTCGGTCATCTCGCCCGAGGGTTGCGCGGCGATCCTCTGGAAGGACCGCGCCCACACCCAGGAAGCGGCGGAGGCCATGAAACTGACGGCGGGGGATCTCCAGAAACTGAATTTGATCGACGAGGTGATTCCCGAGCCGCTGGGCGGCGCGCATCGTAATCACGAGGAAACGGCCGCCGCGCTCAAGGCAGCCGTGGTCAAGCATCTCCGGGCGCTCATCGGGAAGCCGGAGGATCAATTACTGAACGAGCGGTACTGCAAGTATCGCCGGATCGGGGCGTTCGGAGCCGCGAAAAACGGCGCGAAGCAATGAGCGCCACGCACCACCACCATCACCAGCACGGCAGCATCTTCGCGGGCCGCATCATGGTGCTCGCGGGGTGCCTGCTCATCCTGGGCGCAAACGGCCTGGTTTTCCAGAACGCGGCGAAGGTGCCCCCCCGGCTCCCGTTCATGGAGCTGATCTCAGTCGCCAGCCTGCTATGGATGTTTGCCGGGGCCTGGGGAATCTGCACGCGCAAGAGTTGGACGCGATACCTGGTGCTGACCATCCTCTACGCCGGAAGCCTCGGCTTTTTCCTGACGGGAATCATTACGGCAACCACCGGAGACGGTCCGCTGGTGGGCCGCCTGACGCCCATCTTCAGCGCGACAGCGGTGTACCTGTACGTCAGCCTGGTGTTCACCCACTCGAAGCACATCCGCCGCCTGACAAGCCGGGCATGGGAATAAGCTACGCTGAAACCGGATTCTGCGTCCTCTGCCGGTAGGCCGCGATCGCGGTGCGGATGTGGCTCGCAACATCGGCTTCCGGCTTGGCGAAACGGGGACGGAACCAGGGGAACAGACCGATGAGGTCGTGCGTGACGAGCACCTGCCCGTCGCAGGACGGACCGGAGCCGATGCCGATGGTGGGGATGCACAGAGTCTCCGAAATGCGCGCGGCAACCTCGGGTTTGGCGAGTTCCAGGACGACGGCGAAGGCGCCCGCCGCCTCCACAGCGCGGGCCTGTTCCAGTAAAGCGGCGGCCTCCGCCGGAGTCTTGCCCTTTACGTGGTAACCGCCCTCCTCTCGGACGCTCTGGGGCAGCATGCCGAGATGAGCCATGAGGGGAATGCCGGCCTGGACGATGGCACTGATCACAGCCGAATGGGCGCCCTCGATTTTTACGGCGTCCGCGCCGGCCTCGACCAGGCGCCGGCTGTTGGCAACGGCAGCGTCGGGCGTCTCGTAACTTCCGATGGGGAGATCGGCCACAACGAGGGCATCCTTCACGCCGCGGCACACGGCGGCGCAATGATGGACCATGTGCTCCATGGTGACGGAGGTGGTATCGGGAAAGCCGAGGACGACCATGCCAAGGGAATCGCCGACGAGGATAACATCGATGCCGCCCTCATCCAGGAGGCGGGCCGTCGGGTAATCGTACGCGGTAAGCGCGGCGATTTTCCGATGGGCCGGTTTCATGGCGCGGATGCGCTCGATTTTTTCAAGCATGGCTGTCGGAAGCTACCATGTTGTGTCCAGCGGTTCAGCGGAATCTCCGGGAGGGAGTTCCGCCAGCAATTGCGCGATAGTTTTGGTTTGGCCCGGCAGGATGAGATCGGGGCGAATCTCCGCCAGCGGGATGAGGACGAAGCGCCGCTGGCTGAGGCGCGGATGGGGAAGAATGAGGTCTTTGGTTCGAATCTCGCAATCGCCCGCGTAGAGCAAGTCCAGGTCGATGGTGCGAGGGGCATTGCGTCCGGAGCGTCCGGGGCGTCCGAGCCCATCCTCACAAGCGCGCAAATCGCGGAGAAGAGCGGCGGGATCGCCGGTGAGTTCCGCCTCGACCACGGCGTTGAGGAAGGAGTCGGAGCCGGAAGGACAATCGACGGGGCTTGTGAGATAGACGCTCGAAATGAGGACCGGCGGGGCGAGCACCTGGCTGGCGAGCACGCAGGCCCGGGCTTGGTGAAGGAGCTGGAGACGGTCTCCCAGATTCGAGCCGAAGGCGATACCGGCTCTCATATTTTGACCGAAATATCAGCGCAGGCCGAGAACATCCTGCATGTCATAGAGGCCGGGTGCGCGCCCGCGCGCCCACTTCGCGGCGCGAATGGAGCCCCGGGCGAAGGTGTCGCGGCTGGAGGCCTTGTGGGTGAGCTCGACCCGCTCGCCCTGGGTGGCAAAGATGACGGTGTGGTCGCCCACGACATCGCCGCCGCGCAGCGCGTGCATGCCGATCTCGTGGGATGTGCGCTCGCCGACGAGTCCCTCGCGGCCATGGCGGACATCGCCGGAGTATTGCAGGCCGCGGACGCCGGCCAGAATTTCGGCCAGGCGCCGGGCAGTGCCGCTGGGAGCGTCTTTCTTGAGACGGTGATGCATCTCGACGACTTCGAGATCGAAGTCCGGGCTAAGGATCTCCGCGGCCTTTTGCGTAAGCCAGAAGAGGGCATTTACGCCGACGCTGAAATTTGGGGCGAAGACGAGCGGGATCGACGCGCTGGCAGCGCGGATTTGTTCCAGCTCGGGATCGGTATGGCCCGTGGTGCCGATGACCAGGAGCTTGCCGGCGGAAGCGCAAGCCTGGGCGACGGCTGGGGTGACGGAGTGATGGGAGAATTCGATGACGGCATCGGCGCCGGAAAGGGCGGCTGCGAAATCATCACCCGCATCGATTTCGGCGGCCACCTGGACCTCGGCGTCTAGTTTCGCGCATGCGATGATCGCCTGACCCATGCGGCCCTTCGCGCCATTAACCAGGAGGCGCAAGGGCGCCATGTTGCTAGCGGCCAAGATTATTTGACCAGGTTGAGATTGCGCAGCGTGGCCAGAAGCTTCGCGGCATTGGCCGGAGCCATTTCGCAAAGCGGCAGCCGGAACTCTGCGGAAATGCGGCCTGCGAGGCTGAGGGCTGTCTTGATGGGGATGGGATTGGTCTCGATGAACAAATCCCGGAAGAGCGGGTAATAGCGGGCGTGCACCTCGCGGGCCTCGGTAAGGCGGCCTTCGTTGAAAGCCTGGACCATGCGGACCATTTCGCGGGGAATGATGTTCGAAGCGACCGAGATGACGCCCTCCGCGCCCACGGACATGAAGGGGAGCGTGAGCGAATCATCGCCGGAAAGAATGGTGAACTCCGGCGGAAGCGCGGCGCGAAGCTGGCTGACGCGCTCGACAGCGCCGCCGGCTTCCTTGATCGAGACGATGTTGGGGCATTCGCGGGCGAGACGCACGGCGGTATCGACGGCGATCTCGATGCCGCAGCGGCCGGGAATGCTGTAGAGAATGATGGGCAACCGGGTGCGTTCCGCGATGGCCTTGTAATGGCGGAAGAGACCCTCCTGAGTCGGCTTGTTATAATACGGGGTGACAAGGAGGACACCGTCGGCGCTGACTCTTTCGGCCTCCTGGGTGAGGGAGATGGCTTCGACGGTGGAATTGGAACCGGTGCCGCCGATGACCTTGCAGCGGCCGCGGGCGACCTGGACGGCCAGTTCGATGGCGCGGGTGTGCTCCGCGTGATCCAGGGTCGGGGATTCTCCGGTGGTGCCTACGGGGACAACGCCGGTGATGCCGCTTTCAATCTGCCACTCGATCAACTGCGCGAGGGCGGCTTCATCGAGAGCGCCGTCCCGGAACGGGGTGACGATGGCTGTGTAGGTGCCGCGAAACATGGGCGGGAAGTGTCAGACGGGGGCCGGACCGTGTCAAATCCCGATCTGGCCCTCGAAGACGAAATCCGCCGGGCCAGTGAGGGTTACGTTGCGATAGACGGAGCCTTCTATTTCGAAGGAAATCGATAGGGTGTCGCCGCCACGGACGCGGACGGAGACGGGAGAGGGAGCGCCGTGCTTCTCGTGCAGGATGAGGGCGGTGGCGACCACGCCGGTTCCGCAGGCCAGGGTTTCATCCTCCACGCCGCGCTCGTAGGTGCGGACGGTGACGGCGCTGGGGCCGGTGATCCGGACGAAATTTACGTTGGTGCCTTTCGGGGCGAAATGCGGGTGATACCGCAGGGCGGCGCCCAAGCCGCGGACGTCGGTTTTATCGAGGTCTTCGACGAAGACGATGGCGTGAGGGACGCCGGTATTGACGGAATGCGCCAATACGCTGCCGTGGGCGAGGTCGATCTGCTGGTCGAGGAGAAGGTCGTGAGGCTGGCTCATGGCAAGGCGGACATTGTCGCCATGGCATTCGGCACGGATGACGCCGGCGGGAGTCTCGAAACTGACGGACCCCTGGCTGCCGCTAATGCGACTGGCGAAACGGGCAAAGCAGCGGGCTCCGTTGCCGCACATCTCGGCCTCCCCGCCATCGGCGTTGTAATAGCGCATGCGAAAGTCCGCCCCATTGGCGGGCTTCTCGACGACGAGAACGCCATCGGCGCCGACTCCGCGGTGGCGGTCGCACAGGCCGGCGATTTGGCCGGGGGCAAGCTGAAGCCGGCCATCGCGATTATCAAGCATCACGAAATCATTGCCGGCGCCGTTCATCTTGGTGAACTTCAACATGCTGCCTGTGTAGCACAGGATGGGGGGCTTGTCAGCATGCGCAAACGAGCGAAAGCCGTCCGCCGCATCCGCGGTTGCGCGAATGGCGAAACCGGCGAAGGTAGGCACCGTGACAATTTTCCGAGCCCTCTGCCTCGTTCTCGCTCTTGCGGCGCCGGCCTCGATTGTCAGGGCCGGGGATTGCAATGCGACCGTGCTGCGGGCGGTGTCGGAGATGCCGCCGGGGAGGGGTTACGGGACAAGCCAGGTGGCGACCATCGCGCTGGTGCACGCGGCGCATTTTGAATCGGGAAAGTTCTTCGTGCTGCCGGCGCCGGATTCGCCAAGCTTCTGCTCGGGGGCGACCTACCTGGTTTTTCTGAAGACCATCGAGCAGTTGCGGCGGGATGGGCGGTTGAAGCTGGATCCTGATACGCTGGAGTCGCTGGTCATCCGAGAGGGGCAGCACGACGGGGAGGGCGTGTGGGGGCGCTGGAATGCAAACGGGCCGGGGACGGCTCGCCTTTTTTACGAGTTGCGGCTGGGGTCGAACTCGACGGATTTTGCGGCGGCGAAGCCGGGGGATTTCATGAAGATATTCTGGACATCGGAGGTCGGGAACACGGAGCACGGGCACTCGGTGGTTTATATGGGGACGGAGACTCGGGGGGGCGAGCTGTGCGTGCGGTTCTGGTCGAGCAATATCCCGGGTGGGTACGGGGAGAAGAGCGTGCCGCGGAGCAAGATCGCGAAGGCGATTTTTTCACGGCTTGAGACGCCGGAGAACCTGGCGCGGATCAAGACGGCGCCGGAGATGGACCCGTACCTTGCGGGATTGATCACCCAGCGATCGAGCTTTGCGGAGGCGCTGGGGAAGTGCGGGCTGTAAACTCTTGAAGGGCGGTGGGGGATGCTGCTAAGTGTGGCGGCCCCGGCATGCAGGAACGCGCAGGATCCCTTTTTATTGCGCATGATCCATCACTTTGCCGTTTAAACTGTTCAAGATTGAAGGGAAACCGCCGATTTAATTATGAGTTCGCAAAATGCCGACGGAATGAATTACGCGCCGCAGGGGAAGCCGAACCCGGTGGTGGGGCCAGGGGAATTTGCGTTTGCGGCGACGCATCTGGATCACGGGCATATCCATGGGCAAACCAATGGGCTGTGCGAAGCGGGGGGGCATCTCAAGTGGGTGTATGATCCCGATCCGGCGAAGGTGGCGGATTTCTTGCAAAAGTATCCGCACGTGAAGCGGGCGCGGAGTTTTGAGGAGGTGCTCGATGACGGGGAGGTGAGGCTGGTGGCATCGGCGGCGGTGCCGTCGGAGCGGGGACCGATCGGGTGCAAAGTGATGGAGGCGGGGAAGGATTATTTTACGGATAAGGGGCCGTTTACGACGCTGGAGCAACTGGCAAAGGCGCGGGAGACGGCGGCGCGGACGGGGCGCAAGTACATGGTGTATTACAGCGAACGGCTGCACGTGGAGTGCGCGATCCATGCGGGGAATCTGATCGCGCAAGGGGCGATCGGGCGGGTGCTGCAGGTGGTGGGGCTGGGGCCGCACCGGTTGAATGCTCCGAGCCGGCCGGGGTGGTTTTTCGAGAAGGAAAAATATGGAGGCATCCTATGCGACATCGGCAGCCACCAGATCGAGCAGTTTCTATTTTTTAGCGGGGCGAAGGATGCGCGGGTGACGCATGCGTACTCGGCGAATTGTGCGCACCCGGAGTACCCGGGGCTGGAGGATTACGGGGAAGCGAACTTGATTGCGGATAACGGGGCGACGAACCACTTCCGGGTGGATTGGTTTACCTCGGACGGGCTGCGGACCTGGGGGGATGGACGGGCGTTCATCCTGGGAACGGAGGGAACCATCGAGCTGCGGAAATACATCGACGTGGCGCGGAAGGCGGAGGGGGACCAGCTATACCTTGTGAACGGGGATGGGGAACAACATATGGAACTGCAAGGGAAGGTGGGGTTCCCGTTCTTTGGGCAGCTAATCCTGGATTGTTTGAACCGGACGGAGAATGCGATGACGCAGGAGCATGCGTTCAAGGCGGCGGAGCTATGTTTGAAGGCGCAGGCGGTGGCGGATTGCGGGAGTTAGTGAAATGGGGGGGAACCGAAATGAAAGCTTTGGCTGAACGAGCGGCCCATCTGAGGGTCCCTGATTGGCGGTTGACGCCGGAAAACGGGAAAGCGCCCAGCGCAACGGACGCTTTTCTTTTTCTCCGCCCAATCTTATTCTCCCGGGTGAATGCCGATGTTCCCTGATTTAAGCCACTTGCGGAAATTCAAGAAATCCGTCCCCAACTGGCGCGCCATCCTCGTCGTCCTGCGAAACAAGCTCTTCGCGGGCATCGTCGCAGCCATCCCCCTGATCGTCACCTTTTACGTTCTGAAGATCGCCTACGGCTTCATCAACGACATCAGCGAGCCCTTTCTTGACAAATTATTCGGCCCCATCCCCGGCCTCGGCTTCGCCGTGACCCTCGTCATGCTCATGGGCCTCGGCTTCGTCTCCACCAACGTCTTCGGCCAGCGCATGCTCCTGGGTTTTGAGAAGCTGGTCCTGCGCGTACCGCTTGCCGCCACCATCTACGCCGGCGTCAAGCAGGTCATCGAATCTGTCAAAGCATTCAACAGCGGCACCCAGTTCAAGCGCGTCGCCTACGTCGAGTATCCCAGCCCCGGCTGCAAACTCATCGGCTTCGTCACCGGCCAGTATTTTGACGAGCGCCTGCAACTGGACATGACCAGCGTCGTCATCCCCACGGCTCCCAATCCCATGACCGGCATCGTCATCGTCGTGGAATCCTCGCGCGTCCTGGACAGCGCCCTCACCATCGAGGAGGCCACCAAGCTCATCGTCTCCGCCGGCCTCGTCGTGCCGCGCAAGAAGGGCGCGCCCCCCGAGCCCACTCCCGTCGCCGCCTGGCCCATCCCGGACGCCCTCGCGCTCGCCGTCTCCCGCGAGCACAAGAAATAAACGCGTTTATTACGGGACAACTCCGGCAATCACTAAAGGCACTCCAGGAACTTGGCAGGTGGAGCACTCATTTCGAGTTCGTTCCGTTCAGCAGTACTTTCATCAGGTTATCCGTAGGCGACAGCGTGATGGGCGACGGTTCGGCAAATGCTCTCGGATATGAAGTTCTTGAGATTGATGTAGCTCTTGAGATTGATGTAGCTCTTGAGATTGATGTAGCTGCGGCAGCCCAATCAAGGAACTGCTTTAGTCCACCTGGACTAAAAGCCTTCTTGAAAACGATTTCTTTACCCTTCTGAATGGTTATACCCTCCTTCCCTATATCGATCATGGCGAAATTCGTTTTGTACCAGATTGAGACGAAATAGTAATCAGTTTTGAGCTTGAATTCAGTTTCGAGCTTGAATTCACCTTGGGTGAAATTCCCGGCGTTCTTGAGAAGGCTGACAAGGGCTTGCTTCTGGCTTGCATCAGCGTTGCCGTATGACTTTGATTCCACCCGCGTCTTTCCATTTTCGGTTTTTTGTTCCACCACTATCTCCACATTAACCGTTGACTCGGCCTGGATCATGCGAAGCACTTCATTTAAACCGAACTGGGTGTGATTCTTCGAATCGTTTGCTGCGAAAACTCCTTCCATACTCCAGCAAAAAAATAGTAGGACACACACCACCGAGCGATAGTCGAGTTGTACCATGCTTTTGGTCACAACAGACTTTCTTCGAAAGGCCGAATTTCGTCCATGCGGAATTTGCCCATCCGCTCACAATTGCCTGGACCGCTTTTGCGCTCCCCGTTTTACGGCGCCACCTGTTCCCGCGCTTCCAGTTCCACTTCCAGCGCCCCGCGCAATATCTCCGCCAGCCGCGCGGACGTGTACGGCTTCGGCAGGTAGTTGACTCCCTCCTCCAGCAACAGGCTGCTATTGAAAAGCTCAGGGCTGTAGCCGCTCGTGTAGATCACCTTCAGGTCGGGACGTTCCTCCAGCAACCGTTCCGCCAGTTCCCGGCCAGATACGCCCCGCGGCATCACCATATCGGTCAGCAGCAGCACGATCTCATTCCTGTACTCACGCGCCAGCGTCAGCGCTTCCTCGCCATCCTCCGCCTCGATGACCCGGTAGTGATAATGCAGCAGGATTTCCTTCACCAGCCCGCGCACCGACGGGTCATCCTCCACCACCAGCACCGTGCGTCCGGCCCCGAGCGGACGGGGCGTAAAGGCGATCACGCGCGACAATTCGGGCTCCGCCTCCTCCTCCTCCGACACAGGCAGGTAAATCTTGAACGTAGCGCCCTCCCCGGCCTCGCTGTCCACCTCCACCCAGCCCTCGTGCTGCTTCACGATTCCGTACACCGTGGCCAGCCCCATGCCGGTGCCTTTGCCGACGTCCTTCGTGGTGAAAAACGGCTCAAAAATCCGGTGCCGCGTATGCTCGTCCATGCCGATGCCCGTATCTCGCACGCTTAGGCAGACGTAATGCCCCCCGGTCGCTTCCGGCACCTGACGCAGGTGATTGTCGTCCACGGTGATATCCTCCGTGCGCACCGTCAGCGTGCCGCCGTTGGGCATCGCGTCCCGGGCGTTTACCGCCAGGTTCAGAACGATCTGCTCCATGTTGCAATCGTCGGCAAACACCGCCGGCAGGTCCGGCGCCAGGTTCGCGACCAGCCGGATGTGCTCGCCAATGAGCCGCGGCAGTACCGTGCCGATTTGCCTCACCAGCCCGTTGAGGTCCAGCCGCCGGGGCTTCATCACCTGCTTGCGGCTGAAGGCAAGCAATTGCCGCGTCAGGTTGGCCGCCCGCTCGCCCGCGGAGGCAATGTGCTTGAAAGAATCCGCGACATCCTCGTCCAGGTCCGCCGCCGCCAGTTGCAGGCTCGCATGCCCCTGGATGATCGTCAGGATGTTATTGAAGTCATGCGCCACCCCGGCGGCCAGTTGGCCCACCGCCTCCATTTTCTGCGCCTGGCGCAGTTCCGCCTCCAGTTTCCGCTTCTCGGTCAGGTCTTCGGCGATCATCAGCACATGCGGTTGCCCGCCCAGGCTGAATATTTCCAGTGAGACCAGCGCCTGCCGCAGCTCGCCCGTATTGGATGCCACCTGGCACTCCAGGTTCCGCACATTCTTTTGCGCCCTCAACAGCGGCCACGCCTGCCGCTCCAGGTCCGTGCAAATTCCCAACTCTCCCACTGTCCGCCCGATCAGTTGGTCCCGGCCGTAACCGATCATCCGGACGAACGCCTCATTCCCATCCGCGAACCGCCCTTCTTCCAGGGTGTGGATTGCCATCGGGATGGGGCTCGCGTGAAAGGCCTTCGAGAATCGCTCTTCCGAGCTGCGCAGCAGATCATTCGCCCTCTGGAGCTCCTGCGTCCGCTGGCGCACCATCACATCCATCTCCTCGATGCGCAGGGCCGCCTGCCTCGTCACCTGCCACTTTTTCGTCAGCGCGTGCGCCAGTTGCAGCACCTCGACGTTGTCGAAGGGTTTCTTCAGGATCAGCAGGTTGTCCGACCGCCCGAATCTCCTCATCATATCCTCCCACGAGTAATCCGAGTACGCCGTGCAGATCACCACCTGAAGGTCCGGCTGCACCGCCCACATCCGGGCCACCGTCTCGATGCCGTCCCAGCCCGGCGGCATCCGCACGTCCACAAACGCCGTCGCGTAGGGCCTTCCCGCCTCCATCGCCTGCTTCACCATCGCCAGCGCCTCGCGTCCCTGCATTGCGGAGTCGATCTCGAACTCCTCGATCCCGTTCCGCTCGCCCTTGACGTCGCCAAAGAGGATCGCCTCCGCGGAGTCCAGATGCGCGCTGTGGCTCGCCCCTTCGTGGAGGATTTTTTTAAAGTCGGCGTGGATGGCCGGGTTGTCGTCCACCACCAGGATTCGGTTGTTCTGCATCAGGCTCATGTTGAAATTTGGTCGGATGGTTCGGCTGGTTCGGCCAGGTCGGCCAGGTCGGCCAGGTCGGCCAGGTCAGCTATAGGCAGGTCCAGGGTGAAGGTGGCGCCTCGGCCCAGCCCTTCACTTTCAGCAGTTAGAATGCCGCCCATCTCCTTTGCTGCGATCGCCCCGCTGTGCAGGCCGAATCCGTGTCCGTCCTTCTTGGTCGTGAAGCCGTGGGAGAATATCCGCGTCAGGTTCTCCTTCGGGATGCCGCACCCGGTATCCCGCATCGTCATTCTCACGATTCGCTCGCCGGCCATTTGGATGCGCAGATCCAGCCTGCGCTCCACGGTGGTATCCATCGCGTATTTCGCGTTCCGGAGCAGATTCACCAGGATTTGCAGCACCTTGTGCCTGTCCACCCTCACATTCGGCACGTTTTCGTAATTGCGGATCACTCGCACCCGGTGCCGTTCAAATGCCGCCGCATTCATCTGGATAGCGTCATCCATCAGCTTCTCCAGCGGCAGCGCCTCGCTGAAACCCGACACCTTCGCGTAGTTCTGCTGCATCGCCACGATCTCCTTGATGTGCTCGACGTTCTTTACCAGCAACTCCAGCTCCGTCGTCATCTCCGTGTGCTCGGTCGCCAGGTGCTTGCCCAATTCCGCAAGGTAGGAGGGGAGCATCTGGCCTCTTTCATCTTCTGTCAGCCAGCGCGCCAGGTCGCCATTCCTCTCCCTTAGTAGCTCCGCCGCGCGCGCCACATTGGGAGCGCGGCTTTTCCTCAGCCGGTCGGCCAGCAGCGTCGAGGAGACATTCACGCTGTTCAACACATTGCCCACGTTGTGCAGCACCCCGGTGGCCACCTCGGCCATGCCCGCGTGCCGCGAGGCTTCCACCAGTTGATTGTGCAGGACTTCGACCTCCTCTTCCGCCCGCTTGCGCTCGGCTATCTCGTGCTGCTGCTCCTTCACCCGGATTTCCAGCGTGTTTTGCACCGCCTGCAGCGTCGCGTCCTGGTACTGGATCTGTTCCAGCATGTGATTGAAGGTGTCTGTGAACGCTCCGATCTCGTCGGTCTCCATCTTCTCCGCCCGCAGCGAGTAATCATTCTTGGCCGCGATCACCCGCGCCGTTTCCGCGAGCTTCTGGATCGGCGCGGAGATCACCCGCTGGAGCTGGGAGGAAATGGCGAACGCGATTCCGGAGGAGAGCGCCAGCACCGCCGCCAGCGCAAACAGGTAGAGGTGCAGCAGGCCCCCGAACCATTTCCCGTAATCGGATCGGAGGTAAAGCGCGCCGATCTTCTCGTTATCCAGCCGGATATCCTGCGTCTGCAGCAGGTCGCCCCCCTTGAACACGAACCCCGTACCCACCGGGTACTCATCCAGGGGCAGCTCCCCGCTATTCTCGCCAAACTCGGCAAAGACCTTGCCATTGGGCAGCAGGATAAATCCGTTCACGATCTGCTGCTTCACCCTCAGCCCGGCGAGGATCTCCCTGGCCGCATCGCTATCCTGGAAGGTGATCGCCGCCGTGCTGTTCGCCGCGATGATCTCCGCCAGGGACGCCAGGTCCCGCGTAAAATTTTGCCGGAACGTGTACACCTGGAAGGCAAACAGCGCCGCGCTTGCCACCAGTAGCGCCGCAGTTGAGGAGACGAGCACCACCAGGGTCAGCTTTCGCCGGATGGGGATATTGCGTGGGAACCAGATCATAGGCAGTTAATGGCCGGATGGCACGGCCTCGCTCGCTAGCATCGCGCTTATCTTAAGCCCGGCATGCCTTGCTTCCTTGTTATTAATTTGAAATCGCAGCCGGTTGCCCACCGTCACAAAATTGATCATTCCCCCGCGGGCGATGAAGTTGTCGGACTCGCCGACCGTCAGCACATTATCCCCGCGCACCTCCGAAAGGATGGGCCCCAGCCGCGACGTCTCCGAGCGGCAGACAAAGATGATGTGGCACTTGCGCATTTCCTCCATCGCCTCCACATGGCGCACCATCACGGTGCGGCCGTTGACATGCCCGTCCTGCGCCGCCTCCTCCAGCAATCCGCCAAACGGGTCCGCCCCCACGATGCCAATCACCAGCGGCGAATCCCCCGTGAATTTACGCGGCGGCCAATCGATGAATTTCGCAAAATTGAAAAGGAACTCAGCCTTCGTCTGGTATTGCCCTCCCTGCGTATCCTCGAGGTCCGGATCGGCAAGCGCCCACCCCAGCGGCGCGATCACCAGCAGGACCGTGGCTGCGAAGAGCATCCACGAGCGCGGCATCCCCCCGGTTGGACCGCAAAACGCGCGATAGCCGGTTGCCCGGCCACAAGACACCGCTGTCGCACAACCCGTCCGGGGGGTTTTCTTCCCGAGGAGAAAAAAAACGCCCGGCGTCCAGCGCGGCCAGGGCTGGATACAGAGAAATTGCATGCGACTTCGCAAATTCAAAAGGGACTGGGGAGCAGGATTCGCGCCCCCGCGTACGTTGCCCTACGTAAAACCCCCTACCGTCGCTGTATATGCCTATGAGAGCATCTAATCAATACCCCTCCTTCAAATCCCTTCTGGCTGCGGCGAGGATTCGAAGGATCACGTCGGAGAGGCGCCAAGCGAATGCTTCACCTCATCCCATTCAAGGATTTCTTCGCGGTTCTCGTCCACCGCTTTTCGACGCGCATCGAGCAGGTCCTTGTGCCATTGCGGGATCGCAACTTGATCCGCATGGAGCCGCAAATCCTCCCATATTGCCTCCATGATTTGCAGCTTTTCGCTCAACGGAAGCTGTTGAATTTCTCCGATGCTCACGGGTTAGAATCGGCGCTCTTTCGGCGGAGAAGCAAGCGCCGAGGTCTCGGCGACACTGGCATTTCTGCTGCGAGGCGAGTTCTCAAAAAATGCCCGACCCTTATCGAGTTTGGTGGCATCGAGAGCCAAAATGGGAGGAAACTGTAACTTTGCGCCCCATCAGAGAGCCGATTATTGACTCCTTCCTGAGAACAGCCGGGCTATAATCTGTCTTCTTCTTTGGATCGCCCTGCGCTCAGTCTTTCCTCGGAATCATGGGAGAATCTTGTAGTAACATCTCAGCAGCATGAGTCCAGAAACAACAGATATGACCCTCGTAGCTGACCTTACGGACGGCGAGGAACTCGCGCTCGCTCGAGAAGCTGCCTCCTTTCTGACATCCTTTCGCTGGTGCTGCTCGGTCAAGGATAGTTTTCTGGCATTCGACATCGGCTATATTTTGGGCGTTTTTCTGTTCCACATCGAGCCCCGGCTTATTGGCGTGGATGATACATTGTGGGTCGTGGTTGGCGACCTGCCTCCGGCGTTTCTTGTATGCGATAATGCCCCAGACTGGTTCAATGCTTTCCGGTGCTACGTTCGGGAGATGCAGCGATGGGTCGACGCGGTCCGATCAGGAAACGATTTCGGCGACATCATTCCTGTTAATGTCTCTCCGACTATTGAACACGCTGACATGCTCGCAAGTCGCCTGGGTTGGATTCAGGAACACGTGATTGACGGCAAGCCATTTCAGGGCGAAGGAACCACACCCGGCTAGGCAAGCTGAGAGCGGTAATCGTCTTCCTCGACTGCATGACGGAATCAATTCTCCGTCACGCTCAGCACCGGCCCGGATGGAAGTCACGCGACCAGTGTTAAAGTTTGGCGATCCACTTCCACAAGCGAGTGAGTCTGAAACGCCGCTTCGATAGCGGGCAGGTTGCGCTCCAACAGGGTCCGCAAATCGCGCATGGAAATGTTTCCTGTCTTTACCAGCAGCAGCTTCCATGGGCGCCCGTGCAAGAGGTGTGAATAAAAGAAATCCGCATCTTTCGAGATAACCACCCGTTGCTGATCAATCGAATACTGGTTGATCGCCCCATCTTTCGTCGCGTTTCCGTCTGGCAAGTCCAGCGTGTGCGTCGCGTCATGTCCATGTTCCGCCAGCATCGAGCACAGGCGGCGCGGCAGGTGGGCGTCCACCAGGAACTTCATTTCAGCGCCAGATGAACGCTCCTCGCCGCCAGGATCCGGCGCGAGAATTCGTGGCAGGCGAGAATGTCATCCCGTTCCAGGTCGGGAAACTCCGCCAGCAAATCCTCCACCGAGTCGCCGCCGGCAAGATACTCCAGAATGGTCTCCACGGGATAACGTAAGCCGCGCACGCATGGCTTCCCGTGGCAAATTTCCGGGTCAACCGTGATCCTTGAGAGCAGATTCTCGTTCGGCATTATCGCAGCCTACACTCTCGCCCGGTGACTGCCAAGCCGCGCCTTCTACCCCACTTTCCGCTCGCTGTGCAAATCCTCGGTTTTCCCGAAGCTCTCCGCCACGCTCGGCACCGGCACGGGGTTGGACGTGCCCATGATGTCCGACCGGTTGCTGGAGTCCTCCCGGTGCGCAAACTTGACGCCCACCAGCTTCGAGACCCCGTGCTCTTCCATGGTCACTCCATAGAGCACATCCGCGCGGGAGATCGTCCGCTTGTTATGCGTGATGACCACGAATTGGCTCTGCCCGACGAATCGGTCCAGGATTTTCACGAACCGCATGATGTTCGACTCATCCAGCGGCGCGTCCATTTCGTCCAGCACGCAGAACGGGCTTGGCTTGACCATGTAGATCGCGAATAGCAGCGAGACCGCGGTCATCGTCTTCTCGCCGCCTGAGAGCAGCGAAATCGATTGCAATTGCTTGCCCGGCGGTTTCGCGATCACCTCGATCCCGCTCTCCAGCGGGTCGGTCTCGTCAGCTAGCAACAGGTTCGCCTTTCCGCCGCCGAAGAGCTCGACGAACATCTCTTGAAAATTCACGCGGATCTGTTCGAACGTCTCCGCGAACAGCTTGCGCGTCGTCTCGTTGATCTTCGTGATCACGTCCAGCAGCTCGATCTTTGATTTTGTCAGGTCGTTGAGTTGCTGCTCGAGGAATTGATACCGCTGCTCCAGCTCGTCATACTCCTGGATTGCGTCGATGTTGATCGGCCCCATCGAATCGACCCGCTGCTCCAGTTCCCGCACCAGTTCCTCGATCCGGCCCCAATCGATCTGCTGTTCCGCTTCCGTCGCCGGCACTTCCGGCGCCCCCTCCGCCCCCTCAGTTACAGATTCTTCCGCGCTCTCAACGGACGCGGGCTGCGCGGGCGCGGCGCCTTCCGGCGCGTTTTCGTCAACGAGCGTCTTCCGCTTCTTGTTCAGTTCCCGAAGGCTGGTCAGCAGCAGGTAGGTGTCGGGCCGGAATTCCCGGATCTCCAATTGGTACCGCCGTTGCATATGCTCGGCCAGGTTGTCGATCCGCAGTTGAAGCTGCGTCCGCCGCACGTCCTGCTGCCCGCGCAATTCCGTGCACTCGCTCAATTGCCGACGCAGGATGCGCAGCGTCGATTCGATTCCCTCCGCCTCCCCAGCCATCGCGCCGCGCTGCTCGCTCAGCCGCGTCACTTCCTGCTCGGCCTCCGCCAGCCGCTCCCGCGCCGCCTCGATCTCCCCCTGGATGCGCCCGGTTTCCACTTCCAGGGTCTCGATCTTCACGCGATACCCGTCGATGTCCCGCTTCCGGTGCTCGATCAATTCCCGCAACTCATTCAGCCGCGCCGTCATCGGCGCCCGCTGGTTGTAAAGGCTGTCGTGGCGCTGCTTCTCCGTCGCCACCTTGATGCGCAATTCGTTCAGCTCCCCGATGAGCGTCCCTTCCCGCGTCCGCAATGCGTCCAGTTGCTCCGCCGCCGTATGCTGCTGACCCTGGAGTTCCGTCAATTGCCCCCCCAGCTCCTGCCCCTCTTTTTCTCGACCGCCGATTTTCTCGACCGCCTCGTCATGCCGCTTCCGGACGTTCTCCTGCTCCCACGTCAGCGACTCCAGCTTCTTGGCCTTCTCCCGCTCCTCCCGCTCAAGCTGCTGCAATTCTCCCCGGTTGGAAGAGACCGCCACGGTCAGCTTCTGCGCCTCGTCCCGGGCTTCGGACAGCCGGCTCTTCGCCCCGTCCAGCCTGGCCGCCGCTGCCTCGCGCGCCGCCGTCAGACCCGCAATTCTCGCGCGAACCTCCACTGCCTGCTCGTCCAGCGCGATCACCTGGTTCTTGCGATGCAGCACGGACGCCCCCGCATTCTCTCCCTTGGCCCGGCCCCCGGTAAGGATCCCCTGCCGGGTCACAATCTCGCCGGTCATCGTGACAAAATCGCACCGCTGGTCCGCCGGCGCCTGCAATTGCGCTCGTCCCAGCCTCAAGGCCGTTTCCAAGTCCGGCACAATGGCAAAACGCCCCAGCAACAACGCCACCAGCGGCGCCAGCGCCTCCTCGGTTTTCACCCGATCCCGCGCCCAGCCCAGCGTTTCGGCGGGGGCCGCCTCTTCAAGAGAGGCCGCCGCATCCTGCCATTCGCGCAAAATAAGCTGCGCCCGGCCCCATTGCTTGGTCGAGAGCGTCTTCACCACCGCCTCCGCCACAAGGGCATCCTTCATGATGATCGATTGCAGGTTCTGCCCGAAGGCCGCCTCCACCGCCGCCACATTCTCCGTCTCTACCTGGATGTGCGACGCCAGCACCCCGCCGATTGCCGGTTTGAAAAACTCCGCGTTATCCAGGCCCCTCAGCACCGTTTGCGTTCCTTCGCCCAAGCCCTCGCCAGACTCGATCATCTGCCGCAGCGCCCCTGCCCGCGATTCCTTCTCCGCCAGCAACCCGTTTTGCGTCCGCAACTCCCGGTCCGTCCCGTCCAGTTCTGTCCCGATCGCCCGTGCTTCCATGTCCGCCTCCCGCGCCTCCTGGTTGCGCGCCTCCAGTTCGCGCCCCTGCTCCTCCAGCCGCGCGCGCACCTTCTCCAGTTGCTCCCGCACCTGCGACGTGCCGGTGCCCAGTTGCTCGATCTCGCTTTGCAAAATCCCCATCCGCGTCTCGCTTCCGTCCCGCTGGCTGGTTAGCGAGCCCACCTCGTTGCGCAGCGCGCTCAACCGGTTCTCAATCCGCGCGATCGACGAAAAAATCGTCTGCACCCCCCGCTCCGTCTCCAACCGCTCCCCGGAGAGCCCGTTCACCTTCGCCGTCTCTTCCGTCAGCCGCTGCTGTTCGCTTTTCAGCCCTTCTGTGATCTGCGCCAGCTCCTGATCGTTGTGCTCGATCTCGCTCTGCTGCACCGCCAGCCTCTCCTCCGCCCCCGCGATATCCCGGCCGTACCGCTCCATCAATTCTCCAAATTCCTTCACCCGCTCCGCATTAAACCCGATGCGGTGCTCCGCATTCTGCACGTGGCTCTTCAAGTCCTGCACCGCCTGCCGCGCCCCGGTAAGGCTCTCCTCCAGCTCCTCGATCCTTGCACGCCGCGCCATCACATGCGTCTCCTGCGCCTCGATCTCTTCCTCCTGCCCCGTCTGCACCTTCCGCAGCCGCTCGATCTCCTCCGCCGCCGCCTCGATCTCCCCATTCAACCCTTGATACTGCCGGTGCGCATAGTGCGTCTCCAGCGTCTTCAAGTCGCTGATCATCCCCTGGTAACGCCGCGCCTTTGCCGCCTGCCGTTGCAACGATCCGATCTGCCGTTTCACTTCCCGGATGATGTCCGTCACCCGCAGCAGGTTTGCCTCCGTCGCCTCCAGCTTCCTCAGCGCCTCCTTCTTCTGTGACTTGAATTTCGTTATCCCCGCCGCCTCTTCAAAAATCGCCCGCCGATCCTCTGGCCGCGAGGAGAGAATCTGGTCGATCTTCCCTTGCTCCATGATCGAGTACGCGGTCCGCCCGATCCCCGTATCCATAAAGAGCTGGTGGATGTCCTTGAGCCGGCAGGGCGTCTTATTCAGCAGGTAATCCGAAGCGCCGTCCCGGAACACCCGCCGCGTCACGCATACCTCATTCCAGTCTACACCCAACTCCTTTTCGCAGTCCGCAAATCGCAGCGACACCTCCGCCATCCCCAGCGCCGCCCTCGAATCCGTCCCGGAAAAAATCACGTCCGACATCTCCCCGCCCCGCAACGCCTTGGCCGATTGCTCCCCCAGCACCCACCGCATCGCGTCCAGCACATTCGACTTTCCGCACCCGTTCGGCCCCACAATCGCCGTTACTCCCTTGTCAAAATTCAACACCGTCTTCACCGCGAAGGACTTGAAACCGAGGATCTCGAGCGATTGGAGGTACATAGGCAGGAAAAGCGAGTATTTCTTAGAGGGTTGAGCGCAAAAATAATCCCGCCATTTCCAGACGCAAGCACGATCTGCTGTGGATACACGATTTCCTTACCACAATATGTAGTATCTCCCCGTTTTTCTAATAAATCCCCGGCCAGCCCTTCCGGAACCTCCCGGGTCAACAGGAAAATGCCCTATTTTCGCTCAATTTCCACCCAATGGGCCATCCATCCGCTCACTCTCCGGCGCCATGCATCTTTACGACCCGCGCCTGCCGCCAGCGATCCACCGGGTAATCCACCAGCCACAACAGCCCCACCGCCGCCATCGTCGTCAGGAGGAGCAACTCCCAGCACGGCACGATCGCCGCCTCCCGCCTCGTCACCCCCAGCCCCGCCAGGAGGATCCACTTGCACGGGATATGGCTCAGGTACATCGGGTACGAAAGATCGCCAATGAACCGGTCCACCTTCATGCGCCGGGTCAGGTTAAAGAGCAGCGGAATCGCAAAGAACCCCAGCCCCAGGCTCAGCGCCTGCGCCAGCCAGCCCGGCAGCAAGCCGGCAAACAGAATCGTCGCCGCGAACGCCGGCACCACGCCCAATGACCATCCCACGTGGATCCGCTTCGTCTCAAACAGCGGATGCAGCAGGTGAAATGACAATACCCCGAGCACCAGGTAGCCGAGCTGAAACGGGAATAAGTAATACGTCGCCATGTCTGCCATTTGCCCCGGCATCCATTTCCAGCACCCCAGGAAGCCAAGCATGCTTGCAGCCACCAGCGCCACCTGCACCCACCGCCGCGCAAAGCAAATCAGCGGCGCCAGCAGGTAGAACATCAATTCCACGGAGATCGACCACGCCGGCGGCAGCAGGGTGAATCTCCAGGCCGTCTCGCCTGCGCCGCCCCACGCTCCCACCCACCCGAACCCGTGCGCCGCCGAGAAATCGAACATCGGGATCACATCCAGCCCAAAGATCGATACCTGCGAAAGCAGGATCACTCCCATCGCACCGTAATGGTGCCCGTGCCATGCCTCCGCCCAATACCGCAGCCGATCTACCGGAGCATGCAGTTTCAGCGACCCCGCGACGAGAAACAGCACGCTTACCCCCAGCACCACCAGGTACGACGGATAGATTCGCAAAAACCTGTTGCTGATGAACAGCCACTTCCCGCCCTTCCGGTCCGCGTGATATTTCGAGTTCAGGATCAGGGTCATGTAAAACCCTGAGATCATGAAGAACGTCCTCACCGCCAGCCCCGATTCCATCAGCGGCAAACCCAGGATCGTGCTTCTCGCGTGCGCCGCGATCACGCACGTCGCCAGTAAAAATCGCAGTACTCCCATGAGCGATCATTGAGAACTCTGTCGCTCATTTCGAGTTTCGAGTTTCGAAATCCGAATTTCCCCTCCATGCTTCCTCCCATGGACGCCCATCTCGCCCAGCTCTTTGACTTCCTCCGCTTCCCCAGCATCTCCACAGACCCCGCCTGTCGCGACGATGTCTCCGCCTGCGGCGAGTGGCTTTACAAAAAATTCGTCAGCATCGGCCTCTACGCCGAGGTTCGCGGCACCCCCGGCCATCCCGTTATCTTCGCCCGCAGCGAGCCCCGGGCCGGCCGCCCCACTGTCCTCATCTACGGCCACTACGACGTCCAGCCCGCCGACCCCCTCGACCTCTGGACCTCCCCTCCCTTCGAGCCCCGCCTTGCCGATGGCATCATCACCGCCCGCGGCGCCGCCGATAACAAAGGCCAGATCATGGCCCACATCCTGGGCGTGGAAGCCGCCCTCGCCGCCGGTCCCGAACTGCCCGTAAACGTCCTCTTCGTCGTCGAGGGAGAGGAAGAGATCGGCAGCCCGAATCTCGCCGCCTTTCTCTCCCGGCATGCCGACGAATTGCGCTGCGACGTCGTCCTCATCTCCGATACCACCATGATCGCCCCCGGCGTGCCTACCCTCACCTACGGCCTGCGCGGCATCGGCTGCATCGAGGTCCGCGTTACCGGTCCCGCCATCGATCTGCACTCCGGCCTTTACGGCGGCGCCGTCGCAAATCCCATCACCGCCCTCGCCCGCCTCCTTGCCACCTTGCACGACTCCCAGGGCCGCATCGCCGTCCCCGGTTTCTCGGACGCCGTCGAGCCCCTGCTCGATTGGGAGCGCACCGCCTGGGCCACCCTCCCGCTCACCGACGCCCGCCTCCTGGAGATCACCGGCGCCCCCGCCCTCACCGGAGAGCCCGGTTTCACCTCCCTTGAGCGCATGTGGGCCCGCCCCACCATCGAGATCAATGGCATCGGCGGCGGCTACCAGGGGGACGGGACCAAAACCGTCATCCCCCATTCCGCCTTTGCAAAGCTCACCTTCCGCCTCGTCCCCCGCCAGAACGCCCTCGACGCTAGCCGCCTCGTCGGCGATCACCTCCGCCGGAACGTCCCTCCCGGCATAACTGTCGAGATCATCGAGGGCCACCACGGCGACCCGTACCTCACCGATCCTCACTCCGGCTTTGGCAAAGCCGCCCAGCGCGCCCTGGCCAAAACCTTCGGGCGTGAGCCCGCTCTCATCCGCGAAGGCGGCTCCATTCCCATCGTGCAAAGCTTCAAGGACATCCTCGGCGTCGATACCCTCCTCCTCGGCCTTGCCCTGCCCGACTGCCGCGCCCATTCCCCCAACGAGAACTTCCCCGTCGCCAACTTCGACGCCGGCATCCGTCTCAACCAGGCCCTGCTTAAGGAAATAGGGGAGATAGGCTCGATGGGAGCCTGATTACCAGACCTTCCAGGGCGCTTTCCCCTGCTCCCAGAGCGATTCCAGCAGAGCCAGCTCCTGGTAGGTATCCACCGGCTGCCAAAACCCCTCGTGTCGGAATACGCAAAGCTGCTCCTCGGTTGTGAGCTGGCTCATGGGGGCATCCTCCAGCGCCGTCGAGGGATCGTCGGGCAGATACCCGAAGAGGCGCCGGCTGCATACCATGTAGCCGCCATTGATGTAGGCGCCCTCCACCTGCGGGCGCTTGTTAAAGCCCAGCAGCCGTTCGGATTCATCGAATCCAAGCTCGCTGAAACGCGCCGGCGGATGGACAGCCGTCATGGCGCAAATCCGGCCCGATTTTTCGTGAAATGCAATCGACCCGCTTATGTCCACATCGCCGACGCAGTCGCCATAGGTCAAAAGAAAGGTTTTATCCTCGCCAATGTACTTCTCAGCCAGCCGGATACGGTAGCCCGTCATCGAGTCTTCGCCCGTCTCCGCCAGCGTGATAGTCCAGTCCTCTTCGCCGTGCCGGGTATGGAACTGCATTTCCGGTTCGCGGCTCAGCCGTAGCGACGTATCGCAGGTATTCCAGAGGTAATTACGAAAGTAATCGCGGATCATGTCCCCCTTGTATCCGAGACAGAGGATGAATTCCTTGTGCCCGTAATGGGCGTAAGTCTTCATGATGTGCCAGAGGATGGGCCTGTTCCCTATCGGGAGCATCGGCTTCGGGCGGTATTGCGCTTCATCGTGAAGCCGCGTTCCGCGGCCACCGCAAAGGATGACGACTTTCATAGGGGCGGATTATGGGAAATGCCATCCGTTGGGCAAGGAGATTGCAATTTGGCCAGGGTCGCCGCGAGACGCTTGCCGTTTGGGTTTTTATAACTATTTTATGGCGACCCTTGATCACCGATGAAATTCGAACAGAGCCGGCTGCGCGGCGCGCCCCTCCTTCACGCGACGAAGTCCTTGGAGGAGTATCGCGCTCCCGTCGCTCCATGAACATCGCGGACGTAGTCGCGAAACATCTCGGCGACCGTGGGGTCCGCCAGGTATTTGAGCTTTCCGGCGGCATGATTACCCTGTTGCTGGACGCACTATACAGTGATGGCCGTGTGGAAATCGTGAGTGTCCACCATGAGCAGGCCGCTGCGTTTGCCGCCGAAGCCAGTGGACGCATCACAGGCACGCCGGGCGTTGCATTTGCAACCAGCGGGCCTGGCGCCACGAATCTCCTCACCGGCATCGCAAGCTGCTATTTTGACTCTTCGCCGGCGGTTTTCATAACCGGCCAGGTCAACCGGAGTGAGCAGAAAGGCGCCCGCGCGGTCCGGCAGCTCGGTTTTCAGGAAACCGATATCGTGGCCATGGCGGCGCCCGTCACCAAGGGTGCCTGGCAGGTCACTTCCCTGGAGGACGTCGTCCCCTTGCTCGAGCGTGCTTTCGACCTTGCCGTTTCCGGACGTCCAGGCCCGGTTTTGCTGGATATTCCGATGGACATTCAGAAAGCCAATGCCGATCGCCTTTCCACCTCTGTGGCGCCTTTGCCGCCTGCCGAAGTCCCGACGGATTACTCGGCTGTGGGACGGATGCTCGATTCTTTGCGGGCATCCCGGCGTCCTTTGATTCTCGCCGGAGGAGGCATCCGGACAGCCCGCGCGCATGCTGGTTTCCGGGCATTCGCCGATGCCATGCGTGTCCCTGTCGTTCACTCGCTCATGGGCGTGGACCTGCTCCCTTTTGGATGCCCATGGCGGGTTGGGATGATTGGGAGCTATGGAAATCGCTGGGCCAACGTATCCCTGGCCGAGGCCGATTTTATCCTCGTCCTGGGCAGCCGCCTGGATATTCGCCAGACCGGCGCTGACACGGTCGGCTTCAAGGGCGATCGCCAGATATTCCAGGTCGATTGCGATCCGGCCGAAGTCAATAACCGCGTTACAGGCTGCGAGGAGATCATCGCCCCTCTCGGATCGTTCTTCGAACACATCTCCCGGCAACTCCCTGCCGATCCCTGGACCGATTCGGATGGTTGGCTCGCCCACATCGAGGCCCTCCGTCTCCGCTGGCCCGACACCGCCGAGCTTGATGGCGTTGCAGGCATCAATCCGAATATCCTGGTCCACCAAATCTCAAAGACGTTCAAAGAGTCCGCGGCCTATGTTGTCGATGTCGGCCAGCACCAGATGTGGGCCGCTCAATCGGTCGAGATTTCCGCGGACCAGCGATTCCTTACTTCCGGAGGCATGGGCTCCATGGGGTTTGCCCTCCCTGCCGCGATAGGCACAGCCTTCGCCCTCTCTGGAAAACCGGTGGTCCTCATTGCCGGCGACGGCGGCTTCCAGTGCAATATTCAGGAACTGCAAACCGTGACCCGCAATAAATTGAACCTGAAAATGATCATCTTCAATAACCGGTGCCACGGAATGGTGCGCCAATTCCAGGAAAGCTATTTGCAGAGCCGCTTTCAATCCACCGTCTGGGGGTACGACCCTCCGGACTTTATGGCGGTGAGCGAGGCCTACAAAATCCCCGCGAGAACCGTTTCCGATCCCGCTGCCGTTGAGGGCGCACTGCGTTGGCTTCATGAGGGCGGTGAGGAACCGCGTCTCCTCCAGGTCATGATCGATCCCTCCGCAAACGCGTACCCGAAAATTGCATTTGGCAGGCCCGTTTCAGAAATGGAACCGACCGCAACGCCCATCGCAATGGAGAGCACGTAGCCGATTTTCGGATTCATTCACGTTGCTTATCTGGCCCAGTTGCGTCCGCTGTCATAATTTTTAACCACCGCCTTCGCCGGCCCTTGCCCGCTTTTCCGCCCTCTCCCATGCGTCACTGGAAGTCCATATCCGCTTCCTTCGCGACCCTCTGCGCCCGGCTCTCCACCACGGCCGCCATGTTGGTCACCAACGGCATTGCCAACCGGCGCATGAGTACCGAACAATTTGGTCTTTTTGCAATCCTCCTGGCCATCAATCTTCTCACCAATGGGTTCGATCTCGGCTTTCGGTTCACGCTTGGCAATCGGCTTGCCGCCCTCGGTTCCCGCGGCGCCGAGGCCGAGGAGGAGCGCCGCGAAACATTTCTTTCCATCCTCTTTCTCGAGGCCGCCATCGCCGGCACTTTTGTGCTTCTGGTTCTCCTTTTTCTCCCCTTGGTCCCTTGGGCGCACTGGTTCAAGATCACGGACCCCATCCTCGTCGCCCAGGTGCGGCGGCTCATGCCCATTGTCATGGCGCTCATGTTTGGCACCCTTCCAGTCGCTCTTATGTGGACAGTGTTCTTCGCCTACCATGAGATCAAGCTTGCCAGTTTTCTCATTGGCCTGACCAACGTCTTTCAAACGGCCGTTTTTATCGTTTCAGCATACCGGTTCAAGTTTACCTGGGTCATCGTGATTTACTTCGCCTGCACCTTGGTCATGGGGGTTGCTCTTACCGCTTACGTCTTCATCCACCGCAAGTGGAGATTCACCTTTTTGCCCCTCCCTCGCATCTTTGCCGTCATCCGCTCGCTGGCCCGCGTGAGTTTTCACGCATTCTTTCTCACCACCTGCGGGGGCCTTACCATGATCCTTGGTCCCATCGTCTCCGGCGCCGTCTCCGGCCTCGCCGCCGCGGGCGATTTTACACTCGTCCAGAAACTCTTTTCCTTCCTCATCACCGCCCATCTCGGCCTTATGGCCCCTGTCGCTCCCGCCGTCACCCTCGAGTCGCATTCGGGCAATTGGGACGCCGTCCGCCGCCGCCTGCGTCTCTGGGTGTTCCAGGTTTGGCCTCTTGTCTTTCTCCTGGGCGGCGGCGCTGTCTGGTGCGCGCATCCTCTGTTGATCCGTCTCTGGGCAGGCCACTGGCTCGACAAGTATGCGCTCGCCGCCCTGCTCCTTCTCTGGGCTTGCCTTGTCGGGTTCGTCAACACGTTTTCCGTATTCCTCAATAGCCTCGGCCTTATGAAAGTCCAGGCCGCTCTCGCCACCGCAATGCTGCTGCCCACCCTGCTCCTTCCCGCGCTGCTAAGCCGCTGGCTCGGCGTGCCGGGCATCGCCCTTTCCATGGTTCTCTGCACACTCCCGGCGGCGATCCTCTGGCCTTTCTACACCCGCCGCGCCCTCCGCCTCCACATGCTCCGAGTTTGACCCCCGGCCACCAACGAACCTCGCTTCCATTGAATCCAAGGTTCCCCAGGGTTATTTATCGATGTCGTAGATATTCCGATTCAATCGCATCCACTCGACGGTTTGCAGCAATCCCTCTTCAAAAGACAGCCGCGGCTTCCACCCCAGATCTCTTTCGATTTTCGAGTTATTGCAAACCCAGGAGTTTGTGTCCCAAATCCGTCCCGGCATGGATCCCCATTCCGGCTCTGCCTGGATTTTTAAGATTCGCCGGACACTGCTTACTACCTCCTCCAACGAAGTTTGGATTCCGGTTCCCAGGTTGTAAACAGCCCCGCGTTCAGCACTCGGACGCTCCGCCGCAAGCAGGAATGCATCGATGACATCATCCGTATATACATAATCCCTCGCCGTTTTTGGATTGACCAATGAAGGCAATTTTCCCTCCAGTCCGCACCGGATGAGAGTGGGGATAAGGCGCGTTGGTTCCTCGTACGGGCCATATACCGAGTAAAGGCGGAGCGTCGGGATATGAACATTCCGGCTGCGCGCCGTATAAGAACAGAACAAGGCCGCGGACGCCTTGGTCACGGCATAGTGGCTGTTTGGCTCAAGGCATTCCGTCTCGGGCGGCGCATGGTCCTTGAAACCATATTCCGACGACGAACCGGCATTCACAAATGCTTCAAATCCCGTTGCCAGGCACGCATTGACGAGATTCATCGTCCCAGTGATGTTTGTCTGCACCATCTGCAAAAGATCCGCCTGATAGGAATAAGCCCCGTAGGCGGCAAGGTGGAAAATCCAATCCGGCTTGATTCCCCCGATCGTCTTCAAAACCTCCTCCGCATTCGAAAAGTCAAGAACATGCAAACGCACGCTGCCGCGAATCTCAGCGATGCGCCACCCGGCATGGGCCGCCCGGACGAGCAGATGCACCTCATGTCCGTCGCGCAGCAAGCGTCTCGCAAGATTGGCTCCCACGAATCCCGTGCCCCCCGTGACTGCAACCCGTTTCATAAGCCCGGACCTTCCGGATTCGCTTCAAAAGTCAATGTTATGGACATAGAGTAGGAATAGGGCTTGCAAAGCAGGGGAGGGAAGAGAAAATCCTGAATGGCGTCCATTCTTTTCGACGTCTCCCCGGACACCAGCCGCATGAATCTTTTCCGCAAGCTCAAGACCTTTTCGAAGATTGTCTCGGGATGTTCAAACTGGAGGGAAATTGCCCTCCTCAAACTCGGCGTCTCCACCAAACCGGTAAATGAGGTTCGGCTGCGCAACGGCATGACGATCGAAGTGGACCGCGATCTGCGAAAGATTTGGGGAGAGGTCTTTGAACCCGCGATTGCGGACGTTTACGACACCGTCGCGAGCGATGCGGACCTGTTTATCGACGTCGGTGCCAATATTGGCAGTTTCAGTTGTCTGGCCGCCTACACCCATCCATCTGCACGCGTCTACTCGTTTGAACCGGACCAGACCGTCGCTTCTCAGGCGGAACGGAATTTCAAACGGAATAACTTGAAGAATGTGACACTGATAAGAAAGCCCGTCACGAGCGATGGCCGCGAAGTCCGGTTTGCAAGGTTCGACAACCGTGGTGCTTCAAACATATACCAACCCTCTCCGGCAAACGAGGAGGCCATGGCCAGCACCACGCTCGATTGTGTTGATTTCTCGGGATCCAAGTCGCTTTTCGTCAAGCTGGATTGCGAAGGCGCCGAGGGTGAAATTATTGACTGGCTCATCTCACACCGTCCCCAGCTTCCCCCGGTGGTGCATGTTTCCTGCGAATATCACCCTTGGTGTCCAATCCCGCAATCGGAAGCCACAAGGCGTTTGAGGGAGGCAGGTTTCCGAGCGGTGAAAACCAGGCTCTTTGCCGCGGATCTTCTGCTCGCGGAGAGCGTGCGCGCTTAGTCCACGCTCAAGTCGTCGCAGCCTTGGACGCCCCGGCTTGCTTCCAGCGCCTCACGAACGAGATTGCTGCTGGAAAATCCGTGCCGGCACGGGGATGGAAATCTTCCTGAGAATTCATCGAGGGAGCGACTTGGGCTTCTGCGCCACCAAATAGAGATTGCCCAGCGGCATCAGCAGCGGAAGCCGTCCGAGTACGGACTTGGAGAGAATCATCAGCAAGCGTCGTTTGATGGCTTCGGCAAGCGGGATCAGGCGAACCAGATAATGGATGGTATAGTGATTCCATACCATGCCCGTTTCTTGAACCAGCAATCCGTGCGCCTGCACAAGGCGGGACAAGGTCTTCGGGCTGTAGAGATAAGTGTGTTCGATGTCGATGATCGGGCTGCGCTCGCCGAGAATCCGCGCGGAAAGTGCTTGAATGTTATGGTTCAGGATCAGCACCACCCCGCCGGGTTTCAGGACGTGAAAACATTCATCCAGCAGCGACCCTGGATCGGAGATGTGATCGAAGACTTGAAACAAGCAAATCGCGTCAAAACTCCCGGGATCAAAAAGCCCGGGCCGCATGATATCGCATACGATGGCATTGCGCACATGCGCGCCGGCTTTCGAGATGGCCTCCGCGCTCGGCTCGACGCCGCGAACATTTCTAAACCCCCGCAAAAGCGCCTCTTCCAGGAAGAATCCGTTGCCGCAGCCGATCTCGAGGAGGGAGTCTTTGTGCTCAAGAATTTTGTCCAGCCTCGATAGATAACGGCCATAAGTGCGCTTGAGTCCGTCCACTTCCGTCCCATAATCGAACGTGCTGCCGGCGTAAAGCTGGGCCAGGGTCTGCAAATCCGCGACCGGATCGGACCGGACCAGGCCGCAAGCATCGCATTTAACCATGCGATAATGAATGCGATCGGGCAAACGCCGGGCGGAAAAAGTCCGGGGGTTGAATGCTTCAAGATCGAAATTCGAAGGGTAGAGTTCGGTCGCGGACGCCTTGGTCCCGCAGAGTGCGCACCCTGCCGCGTGAAGGGTTGTTTCACTCATTTCACATCGCATCCACCCTCCGTCCGAGGGTCATTGAGGATGCTTTCGACCACGTAACTGGGACGGCGCTTTACCTCGTCGTAGATATGCGCGAGATACGACCCGATGATGGCGAGGCAGAAAAGTTGAATTCCGCCTAGAAACAGGATCAGGACTATCACGGTCGAAAATCCCTGCGGGGAGGCGTTCGGGTAAATCAGCTTGAAGATGATCTGGAACAAGGCCAAAAGAAATGAAATCGACACCGTGCCAAGAGCGAGCCACGCAATGATGTCCAGCGGTACATAAGAGAACGAGAAAATCCCTTTGCGAGCCCAACCGAGGTTGCGCATTAAATTGTTCGTCGTAACCCCAAACATCCGCTCCGGTCGAACATAGGGGACTCCGGTCTGTTTAAAGCCGACCCAGGCGCGCAATCCACGGAGGAAGCGGTTTGTTTCAGGCATGCCGTTCAGCGCCGTAACGACCCGTCGATCGATGAGCGAGAAGTCGCCAGCGTCCAGGGGGATCGGGACGTAGGAAGCCGCCCGGAAGAGCCGGTAGAAAATCTTGTAGGCGATTCTTAGAAAATTGGTCGCATCCCGTTTTACCCGAACGCCGTAAACGACATCGAAACCGTCCACCCATTTCTCATGAAATTGTTCGATCAACTCAGGAGGGTCCTGCATGTCCCCATCGAGCAAGATCACCGCGTCCCCAGTCGCGACGCGCATCCCGCTGGTAAAGGCATTCTGCGAGCCAAAATTCCGCGCATGATTGATGACGACCACTTTCGGATCGCGGCTGGCCAGCTCGGCTAGGACTTCGCGCGCATTGTCGGGGCTGGCATCGTTGACGAAAATGATCTGATAATCGACGCCGATTTTCTTGAAAACATTCGTGAGCCGCTCGTGCATGACGGGCACTGCCGGGGCATCCCGGTAACAGGCGATGATTGCACTGAGCATTCGCTTTCCGCTCGGGGAGGGCATCTTTTCTTTCTTGATGGTGGGATTGGACAGGGCTGAAAAAATCTCCACGCTCAAGCCCGTGCGGCTCTGGCCGCGCCGGCGAGTTTCAGACCCTCACGAACGAGATGGCTGCTGGAAAATCCATGGCGGTCGTGGAGATAGGCCTGGCTGCCGGAATGGCTGTCGGGCATCTCCTCCACCCCGCGCCGGATCAGCCGGCACTTGATGCCCGCTTCCGCGATCACTTCGGCCACCCACGAGCCGAGCGCCCCCGTCGTATAGTGAGTCTCCACCGTGATCACTGTATCGAATTTAACCAGTTGAGCCAGCACGTCCGCCTGTGGTCCGGGATTAAAGGAGGACACAAGCTGCACGGTACATTCGATCCCCGCTTCGCTCAATTCCTGCGCCGCGTTGACTGCTTCGGTCGCCGCCGTGCCTGATGCGATGAGCAGTAGGTCACTCCCCTCGCGGACGATCTCTGCCCGCCCCAGTTCGAAGCGCCCGTTCAAGCCTGGCACCACGATCCTGTCATCCTTTCCCAGCCTGTAATACACTGGCCCCGGAAGGTCCCACGTTGCGGCGATTGCCGTACGCGCCTGCCCGCTATCGCACGGACATACGATCGTCATCGATGGCTGCGTCCTCAACACCCCGACATCCTCCAGCCCGTAATGGGATATCCCGTTGGTCCCATACTCAAACCCGCCTCCCACACCGACCACCCGCACGGGCAATCGGTGCGCGATCGGCCCGTTCCGGATAAACTCGAATGGACGGAGTGTCGCGAATGTCACGATGGAATAAACAAACGGAATGAATCCCGCCTCTGCCAGCCCGGTCGCCACCCCCACCATGTTTTGCTCGGATATCCCCACGTCATAAAACCGGTCCGGGTAGGCGTTCGCAAACGGTTCGAAAACCATGAACCCAAGGTCCCCGGTCAGCAGGAGGATTCGCGGATCTCGCGATACGAGATCCATAAGTGTTTCAGTGAAGGCACGTCTCATGATATTTTATCCCACTTCGGCCAGAGCCTGCTCATACTCCGCGTCGGTCATCGGCATGTAGTGCCACTTGATCTGCCGCTCCATGAACGAAACGCCCTTTCCGAAGACCGTTCGCGCGATAATGGCGCGTGGCGCCCCGCTTCCATTCGTCTTCATCGCATCTCGTAGCGCCGAGGCATCATGTCCATCGACCTCCACCGCGTCCCATCCAAACGCCCGCCAGCGGCCCGCCATATCGGAAAGGTCCATGACATCCTTCGTATATCCAAACGCCTGCTGACCGTTCAAATCGACGATCGCCGTCAGATTGGAAAGCCGGTGATGGGCGGCAAACATAACTCCCTCCCATATCGAGCCTTCGTTGCATTCTCCGTCGCTCAAAACGACGAAGACACGCCGGGAGGACTTTTGCAGCCGGGCCGCAAGGGCTGCCCCCGCTCCCATGGAGAGTCCCTGGCCCAGAGAACCGCTCGAGAAATCGACTCCGGGGAGAAGGTATTCGGGGTGCACGCCGAGGAGGCTATGATCGGTGCAAAAGGTGTCTAGCTGCTTGAGGGGAATAAGACCCTTGAGGGCGAGTGCCGCGTACAGGGCAAGCGCGGCGTGACCTTTGGAGAGAACCATACGATCGCGATCCGGATCGGAGGCGTCGGGCACCCGGATCACATCCTCGTACAGGCAGCCAATTATATCGGAGATCGAGAGAGAGCAGCCGATGTGTCCCACATTCGCTCTCTTCGATTGTTGAAGGATGATTCTTCGAATATTTTGGCCTGAACTCTCCATTGCGTTCAGTTTATCGCCAATCAGCATCGATTTCAGCAAGTTCTTTTGTCCCCTTGTGCAAAGGTCCGTTATCCGCTTTTATTTGTCGCTCCGTCGCCCCACTTCAACCGCCTCATTTTCACCCGCCCCATTTCATCCCTTTAGCCTTTTGACCCTGCGCGCTCCGCGTCTGCGTCGGCTTCGCATCTGCCCCTTCCCTCATTCCATGAGTCTCCTGGTTTCCATCTGCATCTTGACCTACAAGCGAGCGAGGGCCCTGAGCGAGACTCTCGACGCCGTCCTTCCTCAGGTCGCGGGCCGCTCGGACGTCGAGGTATTCGTTTTCGATGATGCTTCCCCCGACAACACGGAAGAGGTGATGCGCGGTTACTGCGCACGCCATCCGCGCCTCCGCTACCTCCGCATTCCCGTCAATGTCGGCCAGGATGGCAACGTGGTGACTTGCATCGAGAACGCCGCCGGCGAATACATTGCCCTTTTCTCGGATGACGACCTCGTGCCGCCGGACTTCGTGTCCAGGCTCGTTAATGACCTGGTCGAATCCCGTCCATTGGTCGCGTACTTCAATCATACCCCGTTCTTTAACAATAATCCCGCCCAGCTCGGCAATCCGACCCAACCCGTCCTCAAGCGCGTCTTCACCAATCCCACCGAGTATTTCCTTTACACCGGCCTCGGCTTCATGACCGCGCTTACCATCAAGACTTCCGAGGCGCGCAAGTACGTCCAGAACATCGCCCGGGGCCTCTGCAGCGCCCATGTCGACATTGCTTCCCGCGTCGTTCTTTCCAGCTCCGGTCCCTTCCTCTTCGACGGCACCCTCACCGTTTGGGCGCGTTACGAGATAAACGCCACCTACGACGTCCTCACCAACGGCGCCATGAATATCTCACGGGTCCACCTCAACCTGCTCAAGGAGGGCCTCCTTACCCAGGCCGACGTCGCCTGGCACAACCGCAAGACCATCCGCCTCTTCCTCCCGCGCTGCATCGTCAATAATCGCCTCAACAGCCGCAAGCCCGTCCCCGCCCGCGAACTCCGGAAGCTCTACGGAAAAGAACCCAGCTTCTACCGGCTCGCCTATCCCCTCGCGCTCATCCCTCCGCCGCTCCTGCGCTGGGTGGCCCTCCCTCTGCGCTCCCTCTGGCGGATGCGCCGGGCACGGCGGCTAAAGAGCGGAAAAATGGGACAGGCCGCCATCCATCTCGCCCCGCCGTGAACAAACCCCTCCTCCACATCTTCCTCCTGACCTACAACAGGGAGAAATCCTTTCGGCGCACCCTCCAGTCCATCGCCGCCAGCCTGCTCAAGGATCATCTCCTTACGGTCATGGACAACTGCTCCACCGACGGCACCCCTCAGGTATGTGATGAGTTCCGCCGCTTGCTCCCGCGCATGGATGTCTTCCGCCACACCAGGAATGTCGGCTTTGGCGCGAATTACCTCCGTTCCATCGAGCTCTCCCAAGGCGAATACACCTGGATCATTTGCGATGACGACACCTTCTTCCTCGAGCACGCCGGTGCATTGATTGACATTCTTCAAAACGCCTGTCCCGAAGCCTGCTTCGTCGGCGGCCCGCGCCAGGAAGCCTGGCCCGCCGGCCTCAATATCAGCCCCATGGACATCCAGCGCAGACTTCGCAGCTTCCTTACCGGGCAGAGCTTCGTGCCCGCCACGGTGTTCAAGACTTCCCTCCTCGGCTCCCGCGATATGTACGACGCCTACTTCGGCATCCGGACCCATTTTCCCCAGTTGGTCATCGGCAGGAAACTCCTCCTCCAGGACATCCCATGCGCCGTCCTTCGGCCACCGCTGCTCCAGAGAGACGACCCTGCGGAGAAGGTAACCGGTTACCTCGACGTAGTGGACGGCTGGTCCACCTTCTGCCACTCGTTGCCGTCGGCGCTCCGAAATGATGCATTTTTTTCCACCTTCGGTCGCCCGGACGTATCCGGCATGATCAGTGAGCTACTGCGCCTGATCGTTTGGGCAAAGACGGAAGGTGGAGGCGATCCCGGTTATCACATCGCCCGCATCGGCCTCAACGCCGGATACCCCGTCCGCGCCGCCCTGCTCATTTGCCGTCTTGCCTGCCTCCTGCCATGCAGCTTTTACACCTGTGCGCGCGACAGCTATCGCAAGGTCAAGTACGGATGGCTGCACAGGCCGCTGCCTGCAAACTACCACGCGCCTGTCACAGAGGATAAACTCCGGCGGTAGCCCCCCACCGTATGAGGGTGTTCCGAAAGTTTTTGTAAGTAGCTGGTTTGGAATGGCTAATAACCAAAATACGGATGTTTTTGATTTTGCCAGTGCATGCGTGGTTTTTCGACAATGGACTGCTCTGCATTTCTCTGCAAAGAGGGGGAATTATTGGGAGCTGATTTCCTGGTCGCCTTCGGCGAGGTGGAGGGAGAGGAGGGCCTGGCCCATTAGGAAGAGGGAGCCGGTGATGAGGGTGGGGACTTTGCGGCGAGGGGTGGCGGCGATGGCTTCTTCCAGGGATGTGGAGAGGCGGGAGGGACGGTGGGATTGGGCGATCTCCAGAAGGTCCTCGACGGGGCCGGCGCGGGGGCTTCGGACGGGGACGATGGTGAAGTTTTCGGCGATGGGGGCGAGTTCGGCACAGATGCCGGGAGCGTCTTTGTCGCGGACGATGCCGAGGATTACCTGCGTTTGGGCGGGGCCATAGGTTTCGCGCCATGTCTCGACGAGGCGGCGGGCGGCGTCGGGGTTGTGGGCGCCGTCGAGGATGAACCCCTTGCCGGTGTCCTGGAAGCGGGCGGGCCAGTTTACGCTGCGCAAGCCCTCGGCGAGGTGGTCGGGGGAGACTGGGATTCGCGCGGCTTCCAGGGCGCGGAGGGCCACGGCGGCGTTGATGCGCTGGTGGGCGCCTTTCAGGGCTACGGTGAGATTTGGGACGGGATCGGTCACCTGGATGAGGGGGGCGCCTCGCCCGGAGGCGGTCTCGGCGACGATTGCGGCGGCCTGGGCGGGCAGGGGGCCGGTCACCAGGGGGATGCCGGGCTTGATGATGCCGGCTTTCTCGCGCGCGATTTCCTCCAACGTGGCGCCAAGGATGTGCATGTGATCCATGCCGACGGAGGTGATGACCGAAACCCGCGGCTGGATGATGTTTGTGGCGTCGAGACGTCCTCCAAGGCCGGTTTCGAGGACGACTACGTCCATCGAGTTTTGGCGGAAAAGCAGCAAGGCGAGCGCGGTGGTGATTTCAAAAAAAGTCGCCTGGATGCCGGTGCTTTCGCAGACGGCGCGAATGTGGGTGAGGCCGCGGGCGATTTCCGGCTTGCCGGCCATGTGGCCATCGAGACGGATGCGCTCGCGGAAGGTGATGAGATGAGGGGAGGTGAAGAGGCCGGTGCGGATGCCGGCGGTGCGGCAGATCGAGTCGAGCATCGCACAGACGGAGCCCTTGCCATTGGTGCCCGCGACGTGGAGGAAGCGGGTCGGGCCGGGGCTCCAGCCGAGGGCGGCGAGGAAATAGCGGACGCGGTCGAGGCCGAGCTTGATGCCGCGGTCTTGCGTGGCATAGAGCCACGCGAGCGCGTCCGGGTAGTTCATCGGGGAAGACGAACCAGAAAGCCAATCAGGAGATTGGCGATCCCGGTGACAGGTAATTGAGAATTTCGGCGACGGTGGAGCGCATTTTTTTGCGGTGCACGATCATGTCGACGAGGCCGTGATCCTCAAGGAACTCGGCGGTCTGGAAGCCGGGAGGCAGATCGCGGTGGGTGATCTCGCGAATGACGCGCGGGCCGGCGAATCCGATCATGCACTTGGGCTCGGCGAGGATGAGGTCTCCCAGGGTGGCGAAGCTTGCGGAGACGCCGCCGGTGGTGGGATTGGTGAGAACCGGAATGTATGGGAGGCCGGCGCGGGCATGACGGGCCAGGGCGCCGCTGGTCTTGGCCATTTGCATGAGGCCGAAGAGGCCTTCGTGGACGCGAGCGCCGCCGGCGGCGGTGAAAATGACGACTGGCAGGCCGTGCTCCGTGGCGTACTCGATGACGCGGGTGATTTTTTCGCCAACGACGGACCCCATGCTGGCGGCGAGGAAGCGGAAATCCATCACGGCGAGGGCGATCTGGCGGCCCTCGGACTTGCCGGTGCCGGAGATGACGGCATCGGGCATGCCGGTGAGCTTCTGGTATTTTTCCAGGCTCTGGGCGTAAGCCTTGGGGCCTTGGAAATTGAGGACATCGGCGGGCTGGAGGTCGGCGTCAAATTCCTCGAAGGTGTCCGGATCGAGGAAGGCGTTGAGGCGGGCGCTGGCGTCGATGGTGAAATGGTATTCGCACTTGGGGCAGACATGGAGATTCTCGCCGAGGGTCAATTGGTGGATGACCTCGCCGCAGTCGGGGCATTTTTGCCAGAGCCCCTCGGGCATATCGCGCTTTTTGTTGCCGGACCTGAAGGAGGGTTTTTTGAAGATGGACATGGCTAGTGAGGCTTCGCCTCAGAGCAAGTTAGAAGTAAGAAGTAAGAAGTAAGAAGTTAAAAGTGGTTCGTGCCGCTTTGCGGGTTTTGAGAAAATTTGACTCATTTGCAACGAATTCCAACACTCAAGGATTCTACCCGCGCGCGACGGTGATCGCCCGGACCGAGGCGGCGCCGGCGCTCAGGAGCACACGCGCGCATTCGTCCAGGGTGGACCCGGTGGTCAGGACATCATCCACGAGGACAAGATGGAGGCCACGCACGTCCGTAGTGTGGCGCATTTTGAAGGCGTTCCGCAAGTTTTCCATGCGGCCCGCGCGGTCGCAAGTGAGCTGGCTGGAGGTGTTGCGGGTGCGCAGGAGGCAATCGGAAACCGAAAGGCGCCCCCGGGAGGCGATGAGCCGGGCCAGGACGGCGGCCTGGTTGAACTCGCGATGCCGGCGGCGGGCAACGAAGAGCGGGACGGGGACCAGGGCATCGACGGGGAGCTCGCGGATGCGGTCATCATCGAGGGCCTCGGCGGCCCAGGAGGCGAGGGGGTGTCGCAACTGGAACTCGCGCCAGTATTTGAAACGGTGGATAAAATCGCGTACGACGCCGGTGCTGCGGTAGGGAGCGACGGCGCAAGTGAA
>Ga0182030_10002582_pt1 | contig 38564 bp, 37 predicted proteins | sample 812S3MmetaG_FD_121299 | JGI IMG/M metagenome (GOLD analysis project Ga0182030, IMG submission 121299) | Permafrost microbial communities from Stordalen Mire, Sweden - 812S3M metaG (Illumina Assembly) | ecosystem: Environmental > Terrestrial > Soil > Wetlands > Permafrost | place: Sweden...
CGCCTAGGACGGCAACGCACTCGAATCGGCCCAGATCTCCACGGACCGGCAACCGCGCACGGCAGCCCACGCGGTCAGATCAGGCCGGCGCTGCAGCAGCCCATCGACCGCGGTGCGCTTGTCGGCGCCCGCCACCATGACGATCAGCTGCTCGACGCGCTCGAGCACCGTTGGCGTCACACTGACGGCGTCACGCCCATCGGGGCGATGCACGCTGATGGCCAGCCGCCCGCGCGCCCGCTCCAGATCGGCGGCGGAAAACAGCGAACAGGTATGGCCGTCTGCACCGATTCCGAGCAGCCCCAGGGTAATCCTGCGATCGCCCCCGAGCAGCTGCGCGAGCCGACTTTCGCTATCCGCGGTGGCCTGCGCCAACGGCAACTCGGTGCGAATGCGCAGCACCTGCTGCGCAGCCAGTCCGAGCGATGCGAACAGAGCGCGACTTTGGTGATAGTTGCTCTGGTCCGAATCCGACGGCACGTAGCGGTCATCGGAAAACAGCACCGTGAGCCCCGGTGCCGGGATCAGCCGGCGGCTCGCCAGCGTCAGATAGGCCGGTATCGGCGTGCTGCCGCCGGAGAGCATGACCGCCGGCGCAGTGCCGCCGGCGCCGGTCAGCACCTGCTGCAGCCGCTCCTCGATGGCCACCTGCAGCAGCCCGCGGTCCGCGAAGCGGCGCAATGTCAGGCTGGCTTCGGTGTCGGGCGCGGACGACTGCGGCGTCATGGTGCTGACTCCTTAAGGGGTTCGGGGGGGCGTTGACGCACCGGAATGGTCCCTTCAAAGGTTGCGTGGCCGCGCAGTCCGGTGACCTTGATCGTAGCGCCCGGCCGCGAGCTGGCGATATGCGCCAGCAGGTCCTGCGAGCTTTTCACGCTGGCGCCGTCGCAGAAAGTGAGAATGTCGCCACGGTGCAGGCCCGCCGCCTGCCCGGGGCTATCGGGGTAGAAGTCCACCACCACGACGCCCCCGTGTGCCAGGCCCAGGCTGATCGCCTGGTCATCGGAGAAATCCTCCGGGACGATACCGATCCAGCCGCGGACGACCTTGCCGTGGCTGATCAGATCGTGAATGACCCCGCGTACCATGTTCACGGGTATCGCGAACCCGATGCCTTCCGCGCCGGAAGTCTTGGCGGCAATGGCCGTATTGATGCCCACCAGCTCACCGCGGGTGTTGATCAGGGCGCCCCCGGAATTACCCAGATTGATGGCCGCATCGGTTTGGATGAAATTCTCGAAAGTCGCCAGTCCGAGCTGGCCGCGACCGGTCGCGCTGACGATGCCGTGGGTGACCGTCTGCGATAGCCCCAGGGCATTGCCGATGGCCAGCACCACGTCCCCGACCCGCAGTTGGTCGGAGTGCCCGAACGGCATGATCGGCAAGTGGTCGAGGTCAATCTTCAGCAGCGCAAGATCCGAGTCCGGATCCCGGCCCACGACCCGGGCCACGGCCACACGGTGGTCAGCCAGCTGCACGCGCACCTTATCTGCATTTTCGACGACATGATTGTTGGTGGCGATATGGCCCTCGGTATCCACGATGACGCCCGAGCCCAGGCTGTGCTCGGTACGGTTGAGGTAACGGGGCGCCAGGTCGCCGAAGAACGCCTCGAAGCCATTGGGCTGCACCCGTTCGGTCACGGTCCAGGAGCTGGAAATGTTGACCACGGCGGGTGCGGCGCGCTGGACTGCGTCCGCATAGGACCAGGCGTCGTGGCCGGGAAACAGGACCGCCGGGGCAGCCGCATCCGTGGCGGCGGGTGCACTGGATTTCTCGACTGAGGTGACGGCAGGATAAGGGCCGCGCGGCGGGCTTGGCTGGACAGCCGGGGGCGCCGTGGGCTGCACCCTCAGGAGCTGCGGTCGCCAGGCTACGATGATGAACGCCAGGGCCAGGCCGCTGACCACCGATGCCGTAACGAACATGAAAACCCGACCGATCCGACTCATTCCTGCCTCGTGATTTCCTGCTGGGCTCGCATAAAAGTCACGCTGACGTGAACGAAGGCGGGACTTTGTTGTGTGTATAATGCGCCGCCCCCCTGAGCAACGGAAACTTAGGTCCGCGCCCGTCGGCAGCGGACCGGGGAAGTGTTAACACTTCAGGCGGTGGTCGTGTGCGTGCGAGACGATAACAAGGAGCGGCCTGATGGTGGTAGCCGTTAAACCCGCAGACTCTGGCGGGCCCGGGAACGAGAACCCGAGCAAGGGTCTGAAGGCTTGGTTCTATAAGCGTTTACCGGTCAAGGAGTTCATCGAAACTCAGGCCACCGGCTACTACGCGCCGAAGAACTTCAACATCTGGTACTTCTTCGGCTTCATCGCCATGGTCGTGCTGGTGTTGCAGCTATTGACCGGCATCTTCCTGACGATGTTCTACAAGCCGGGCGAAGCCACCGCGTTCGACTCGGTCGAATTCATCATGCGCGAGGTCCAATACGGTTGGCTCATTCGCTACCTGCATTCCACCGGCGCTTCGGCATTCTTCCTCGTCGTGTACCTGCACATGTACCGCGCGCTCATGTATGGGTCGTATCGTGCACCGCGTGAGCTGCTGTGGCTGTTTGGCATGCTGGTGTACCTGGCGCTGATGGCCGAGGCGTTCATGGGCTACGTGCTGCCCTGGGGCAACATGTCCTATTGGGCGGCCAACGTGATCGTGAACATCTTCGGCACCATTCCGCTGATCGGGCCGACGCTGGTGGAGTGGATCCGCGGCGATTATGGTATCGCCGACGCCACGCTCAACCGCTTCTTTGCCCTGCACGTGGTTGCGGTGCCGCTCGCGCTGCTGCTGCTGGTGGTGCTGCACCTGGTCGCGCTACGGCGCACCGGATCGAACAATCCGGACGGCATTGAAATCAAGGCGAACCTGGGCAAGGACGGGCACCCGGTGGATGGCATTCCGTTCCATCCTTATTACTCCGTGAAGGACTCCTTCGGCATTTCGGTGTTCCTGGTGATCTTCGCGGTGGTGGTGTTCTTCGCCCCGACCCTGGGGGGGTATTTCCTGGAGCACGCCAACTTCGAGCCCACGAACATCTTCTCGACGCCCAACCCGATTACGCCGTCCTGGTACTTCACTCCCTACTACGCCATCCTGCGCGCCATTCCCGACCAGCGTCTGGGGGCGCTTTTGATGGCGCTGTCGCTGGTGTGTTTCCTGCTGCTGCCGTGGCTGGATCGCTCACCGGTGAAGTCGATCCGCTACAAGGGGCCGCTGTCGAAGGCATTCCTGGCGCTGTTCACGGTGTCGTTCCTGTCGCTTATGTATCTGGGCCTGCAGGAGCCAACCCCGAATATGGTGATCCTGGGGCGACTCGCCACCGGCGGTTACTTTGCCTTCTTCATACTGATGCCGTTCTACACCCGATTGGAAAGGGTCAAGCCAGTGCCCGATCGCGTGAGGTTTGAGGCCCATGCTTAGAGTGAATAGCGCGAAACAGGCACTGCTGACTTCCGGCGTCGCGGTACTGCTGCTCATGGGCGCCGCGGGCGTTGCGCTGGGGGCCGATGCTTCGGCGCCGGATGCGTCGGCGTCGGCGTCGGCACCGGCTGCGGCACCGGGCAGCGTGCAGGCCGTCATGGCCATGGCGTCCAAAGTGGCGCAGCAGCAGCTGGCCGACAAGAAGAAAAAGGACGAAGAGGAGCGGCTGAAGGGCTTCGGCGCTGACTGGGAATCCTGGGAGCCGGACAATTCCGTGGCCGATACCGCCTCGCTGCAGCGTGGCTTGCGTGACTTCGCCGGCTATTGCCGCGGGTGCCACTCACTCAAGTACATGCGCTACTCGCGCATGGCGGACGATCTGCAGATTACGCCTGACCAGCTGAAGAAGTTCCTGCTGCCGGCCGGTGACCAGCCCAGTGACTATGTTTCGAGCCCCATGCCGCCTGCCGACGCGCAGACCTGGTTCGGCAAGGTGCCGCCGGATCTGTCGCTGATCGCCCGTGCCCGCGGCGACGGCTATCTGTTCCGTTTTCTGACGACGTTCTTCTCGGATCCGACGCGCCCGACCGGTGCGAACAACCTTCAGCTTCCCAGTGTGGCCATGCCGCATGTGCTCTCCACCCTCGAAGGGGTCAAGGTTGCGGTGTTCAAGACGGTCGACAAGGAGCAGGTGTTCGACCATTTCGTGCAGGTCGCCCCGGGCAGCCTGTCGCACGAGGAATACCTGGCCACGGTCCGCGACCTGGTGAATTTCCTGGATTATGTGGGTGAACCGGCGCAGGTTCAGCGCCGCTCCCTGGGTGTCAAGGTGGTATTGTTCCTGCTGGCCTTTACGGCACTGACTTATCTGCTCAAGCGCGAGTACTGGAAGAACGTCCACTGACGCTCACCCCGGGACATGGGGATTCGGAGTAAGCCCTTTGTCGAGCCGACGCTCCATCATGACTCTGTTTTCCGCGCCCAATGACCTATGGAGCCATCGGACGCGCATCGTGCTGGCGGAAAAGGGCATCGGGATCGACATCATCAGTGTCGAGCCGGGCCGCCTGCCTGAAGATCTGCTCGATCTGAATCCGTATCACAGCCTGCCCACCCTCGTGGACCGCGATCTGGTGCTGTACGACTCGCGCGTGATCATGGAATACCTGGACGAGCGCTTTCCACATCCGCCGCTGATGCCGGTTGATCCCGTGGCACGGGCACAGTTCCGCCTGGCCCTGCACCGCGTCGAGCGCGACTGGTACCCACTGGTCTACCAGATTGAAGCCGAGCCGGACCGCAAAGCCTCCCTGAAGACCCGGAAGACACTGCGCGACACCGTCGTCCAGAGCGAGGAGCTGTTCAAAGTCAGGCCGTACTTTCTCTCCGACGAATTCTCGATGGTAGACGCCACCATTGCGCCAGTGCTGTGGCGGCTGCCGCGCTACGAGATTGAGCTGACTTCGGCCCCGATCATCAAATACGCCAACCATGTATTCTCCAGACCGGCATTTCGCGATAGCCTGTCGGACCTGGAACAGGAAATGCGGGTTCCGTAAGCTTCCTACGGATCGGTGCGAACGTGAGCGAAACGTCCCTTCCTCCCAAGCGACCCTATCTGCTGCGCGCCATGCACCAGTGGATGACCGACGGCAACCAGACACCGCATGTCATTGTCGATGTCGATCGGCACGCCGTGGACGTGCCGCGAGCCTTCGTGAAGGACGGCAAGATCGTTTTGAACATCAGCTACGACGCGACCGAGCGGCTGAACATCGGCAACGACTGGCTGGAACTGGATACGCGTTTTGCCGGCGCCATTCACCACGTGCGCGCGCCCATCGGGGCGGTGCTCGGAATCTATGCGCGCGAGACCGGTGAGGGCATGGTGTTCTCCGAAGCAGATTTGGGTCCGCTGCCACCGCCGTCACCGCCGAAGCCGCCCGCCGCGGAGGAAGGCCGGCCGCGCCCGCAGCTGAAGGTCGTCAAATAGGCTCACGCCTCGAAGGCATGCCGCAGCCAGTTCACCTCCGGCGCACTGGAGGCTGGGGCGTCCACGATCAACACGTCAAAACGCACCGGCAGCCTCGCGTACTCACGATGCTGCTGCAGCAGCTGTGCGGCGGCCCGGATGATGCGCCGTTGCTTGCGTGCGTCGACACTGGCCGCAGCGCCCCCAAACGCGTTGCTGCTGCGGGTGCGCACTTCGGCGATGACCAGTACCGCGCCGTCGCGAGCCACCAGCTCGATTTCGCCCAGGCGGCGCCTGAAATTGCGTTCCAGGATGGTAAGACCACGACCCTGCAGATAATCCGCTGCAATCTGTTCCGCGCGAGCGCCGAGCCTTTGCGTCGCGCCCATCCGGCTGCCTCAGTTCAGCAGCCGCGGCGCGCCGTCGCGGATCTGCGCCCACATGAGGTCACGCAGGACATGGCCATCTGCCGCGATGGTGAGGTGGCCGGTGAGGCCGTCGACGCTGAGGCTGGTCGCATTGCCACTTTGTGCCGGCATTGAACGCAGCGCGGTCGCAAGTCTTGCGGCATCGAAGCCGAAGGCGAAGAGAATATTGCGCTTGGGGCCGCCCGTGGGCCACGCCGCGTTGGCTGCATCCCGCACGCTGTCAACGAGCGCGCCGCCCAGCATCCACGGCGCGTCCGGAAAAATAAGCCCGTCGAGGTCCTGGTTGGCATTGACGTTGGGTTCGAAGGCATCGGCGGTCGCATAGGTCGGCACGTCGCCGGCAAAGTAGAACTTCAGTTGCGGACGCAGCAGCCGCTCCTGCTGCGCCTGCCCCGCGGAGAAGATGAAGGCGACATCGCCACGGCGCCGCGGCTGAAATGTCAGACGCGTGCCCAGTACCGATTCAAGCCGCTTGTTGCGCGACTCGCTTTCATTGATGCGCAATACCTGGCTGATGGGCGCCGCGTAATCGGTGCTGCCGGAATCGTAGCTGGCCGAATCCAGCAACTGCCCGCCGGCGGCGGTCAATTCCTGCGTGAAGGCGGCGAGCACACGCCGTCCCCAGTCGCTTGCCGGCACCAGCGCGACTCCGGCGCGGTTGCCGTCCGCGACCACGCGTCGGGCGGCCTGACGGGCTTCCTCCTCCGGTGAGAGCGCGAACTGGTACAGGACGTTGCCGGCCACGGGAACGCCCGTGATGGCATTCAAGGTCAGCATCGGCGGCCGCGGACCGGTGTAGGCGGCCGCGGCGGCGACCTCCTCGCGCGTGAGGGGACCGACGATGAGTCCTGCGCCATCCCCGGTCGCCTGATTGAGGGCGGCGGCGATGCTCATCTGCGCGGTGTCATAGATATGCAGGGCCGGACGATCGGCCGTGGGCAGCGAGTAGTAGGCAGTGACGAAGCCATCGCGCACCGCGCTCGCCGCTGCACTTTGCCGGCCGGAGAGCGGCAGCAGCAGCGCAATCTGCGGGCCGCCAACCGTTGGCAGATTTCCCGGCGGGCGTGCGCCAGGCACCCTGGCCGGCGGCGGCGTCTGATGGGTGACGGGGGAGGGTGTGAGGATGCCGGGCGGCGCCTGGTCGGGGCCAGATGGGACGTCCGCGCAGCTTGCGAGCTGCAGACCCAGCAGCGCCGCCAGGCTGGCCACGCCTAAGTGCAGTATTCGTCGGGTTTCGGACATGGGTTGCTGCGCCTTAGCTTTCAACGGAGGATGTGGTCAATCACAGGGGACCAATCCCAAGGGATTATAGTGGGCAATCAACCGGGCCGGCTTGAAGTCGTCGCCACTCCGATCGGAAACATGGGCGATTTGAGCGACCGCGCACGCGAAGCACTGGCGGGCGCGGACCTGGTCGCGGCCGAGGACACGCGCCGCACGCTGGGGCTGCTGCAGCACCTGGGGCTCGCGAAACCATTGCTGTCCCTGCACTCCCACAATGAGAGTCAACGCCTGCCGGAAGTCCTGGCGCGGCTCGCGAACGGCGCCCGGGTGGTGCTGGTCAGCGATGCCGGGACACCGCTGCTCAGCGATCCGGGATTTGAGCTGGTACGGGCCGCTGTCGCACAGGGAATCCCCGTGGGGGTGGTGCCCGGACCTTCGGCCATCACCGCGGCGCTGGCATTGGCCGGCTTGCCGGTCGACCGGTTCTGCTTCGAGGGATTTCTGCCCGCCGCGGCTCGCGAACGCCGTACCCGGCTGAGCGCGCTGGCGGGCGAGGTTCGCACGATGGTGTTCTTCGAGGCGCCACACCGGATCGCCGACAGCCTCGTTGACTTGTCAACACAGTTCGGCGGCGAGCGTCCGGCCGTTATTGCCCGTGAACTCACCAAGCTGCACGAAACCGTGTATCGCGGCACGCTCGAGGAATTGTGTGCCGTTGCCGGCAGGGACCCGAATCTGCAGCGCGGTGAAATTACCCTGGTGGTACAAGGCGCCGCGCCGGTCGCCACCAGCGCGGACCTGAATCTCATGCGTCGGGCATTGGAACTGCTGCTGCGGGAGCTGCCGCCGGGCAAGGCGGCCGCCATCGCCGCACAGCTGGCCGGGGGCCGACGGTCCGATGCGTATGACCTCGCAATGCAGTTGAGCCGCGAGCGATAACTCCGTATGGTGGCCGGTGAAGTCGGCCGGGCAATCGCTGCATTCCATCGGTTGGGACGTGGAGGAAAGTCCGGGCTCCCGCGAATAACGTGCCAGGTAACGCCTGGGGGGCGTGAGCCCACGGAAAGTGCAACAGAGAACAGACCGCCTAAGCCACTGCCCGGCAACGGGGGGTGGCCGGTAAGGGTGAAACGGTGCGGTAAGAGCGCACCGCGTCGGTGGCAACACTCGACGGCTAGGTAAACCCCACGTGGAGCAAGGCCAAATAGGGAAGCAGCTTTTCGCATCGTAAGGTGCGTGAAAGCAGCGTCGATTCGTGCGCGCTTCCGGGTAGGCCGCTTGAGGCCCCTGGTGACAGGGGTCCCAGAGGAATGATTGCTCTCGACAGAACCCGGCTTACAGGCCGACTTCTTTTTACAGGGTTTCCGATTGTTACCTACTGTATAAGCTTTCCGCAGCAAGCTTCTGATTGATAACAAGACTGTTGCCTGCGATCTGGTCCGAGCGGCGTGATGTGACCATAAGTCGTTGTGACAACGACAAATTTTTCCGCTCATTCAATTGACATATTGGGCCGCAAATTCCTATAGTGCCTTCAGGTGGGGAAAAGTGGGGGGAAGTGGGTTTCCCTCCCTTTGAGGGATATTAACGTCTCATGTTCCGCGGTGCAGCAAAGGTCACTCTCGATGTGAAGGGGCGGATGGTCCTCCCCAGTCGCGTCCGGGAGGCGCTGGCCAAGGCCGGGGACCACCAGCTGGTGGCCACGGTCGACCGCGACCAGTGCGTGCTGGTCTACCCGCTGCGCGATTGGCAGAAGCTCCAGGATGACCTGCTGAACCTGCCCAATCTCCACTCGGAGGTTCGCTGGCTGCAGCGGCTGATGGTCGGCTACGCCACGGATCTGGACATCGACGGTCACGGCCGCGTGTTGATTCCCGGGGAACTGCGCGAATTCACCGGCTTGCAGCGTGACGCACTACTGCTGGGGCAGGGAAACCATCTTGAGTTGTGGGATGAGAGCGCCTGGAAGCAGGCCTCCTTGGCGTCCATGAAGCCGGAGCTGCGCACCAGCGCTGCGGCGGCCGGATTGAATGAAGTGAAGCTGTCGGCGGGGTTGCCTAGTGTCCCGCCAGAACAAAAGTGACCGCACTCATTGATGAGCACGCTGCGGTGCTCGTCGATGAAGTTCGCGCGGCATTGGATCTCAGGGCGGGTGGTTACTATGTCGATGCAACGTTCGGGCGCGGCGGCCACACGGCACGCATTCTCGAGACCGTGGGTAGAGAAGGCCGCGTGCTCGCGCTTGATCGCGACCCCCAGGCCATCGCGGCGGGCCGCGAGCGCTTCGCCAACGACCTGCGCCTCACGCTCCAGCACGCGACGTTTTCGCAGCTTGCGGTACTTGTGCCGGCGCATGCGGCGGGAAAACCCTGCGCCGGCGTGCTCTTTGACCTTGGCGTATCGTCCCCGCAGCTCGATGAGCCGGAGCGCGGATTCAGCTTCCGGGCCGACGGTCCGCTCGATATGCGCATGGACCCGACACATGGTGAGCCGGTTGCTGCATGGCTCGCACGGGCGGGCGTCGACGAGATGCGCGAGGTGATTGCGACGCTCGGCGAGGAACGATTTGCGCGCCGCGTGGCGCAGGCCATCGTGACCGCGCGCGAGCGCACACCCATTACCCGCACCGCACAGCTGGCCGAACTGGTTGCACGTGCCGTGCGCACCCGTGAACCGGGCAAGAATCCGGCGACCCGCACCTTTCAGGCACTGCGCATGTTCATCAACGATGAACTCGGACAGCTGCAGACGGGACTGGCCGGCGCGTTGGAAGTCCTGGCGCCGGGTGGACGCCTGGCCGTCATCAGCTTCCACTCGCTGGAGGATCGTGCGGTCAAGCAGTTCATGGCGCGCCATTCAAGCGCCGATCCAGCCCTGGCGCATTTGCCGGTGCTGCCGCCTGCCGCGCAGCCGCGCATGAAACTGGTGGGTCGCAAACAGCGTCCCACCCAGGCGGAAGTGGCTCGCAATCCGCGCGCGCGCAGCGCGTTGCTGCGGGTTGCGGAGAAACTGGCATGAAGCTGTCCCGTACCGCGGTGTATTGGCTGCTGTTGCCGACGCTGTGGGCGGCGGCGCTGGGCTCGGCCGCCGGCGCGGTGTGGTGCAAGCACCGCACCCGAGAAATGTTCATGCAGCTCGAACAGCTGTCGGAACAGCGCGACAACCTCGATATCGAGTGGGGTCAGTTGCAGCTCGAGCAGAGCTCCTGGTCACAGCATGCCTTTGTCGAAAACGTCGCCAGTAACCGCCTGCACATGGCCACGCCGCCGGCGCAGGAGATCAAGATCGTCGCGCCATGAAGTCCAGGAATCCACGTGACCGGACGGCAGGCTCGTTTCGCTGGCGGGTCTGGCTGATACTTGGCCTGCTGCTGACGGCAGGCGCGGGGCTGCTTGCGCAGGCGGCGCACCTGCAGCTGTACCAACACGACTTCTACGCCTCGGAAGGCAATGACCGCTTCTCGCGCGTGGCCACCATCACCGCGCATCGCGGCATGATCACGGACCGCAATGGCGAGCCGCTTGCGATCAGCACGCCGGTGGATTCGGTCTGGGTGAATCCCCAGGAACTGGCACCCGTGCCCGAACAGATCCCGCGCCTGGCGCAGGCGCTGAAGCTCGACCGGCAGGAACTCGTGCAGCGCGTCACCAGCAATGAAGATCGGCAGTTCCTGTACGTCGCGCGCCAATTGCCGCCGGCCGAGGCCGAGAAGGTGCGCAACCTCGCTATCCCCGGCGTCTATCTCAAGCGCGAATATCGGCGTTACTACCCCTCCGGTGAAGTCGCCGGCCAGGTGCTGGGCTTCTCCAATGTCGATGATGCGGGCCAGGAAGGCCTCGAGCTGGCGTTTGATCACTGGCTGGCCGGCACCGATGGCGCCAAGCGGGTCATCCAGGATGGTTTCCAGCGCGTGGTGCAGAACGTAGACAGCATCCGCGATGCCAGTCCCGGTCATGACCTCACTTTGTCCATTGACCTGCGGATCCAGTACCTAGCCTATCGGGAACTGAAGGCCGCCGTGCGCGATCAGCGTGCCAAAGCCGGCACCATGGTCGTGCTCGACGTGCGCACCGGCGAGATCCTCGCGATGGTCAATCAGCCGGGCTTCAATCCCAACGATCGCAACGACGCCGAGCCGGCGGACTACCGCAACCGCGCGGTGACCGACATCCTTGAGGCCGGTTCGACCATCAAGCCGTTTTTCGTCGCCGCGGGCATCGAGTCCGGTCGGTACGATGATCACAGCATCATCGATACCTCACCGGGCGAGATCAAGGTGGGCACGCAGATCTTCCCCGACGAGCACCCGCTGGGGCGGATCGACCTCGCAACCATTCTCGCCAAGAGCTCAAATGTCGGCATGATCCACCTGGCGCTGTCGCTGCCGCCGGAGACGATCTGGACGACGCTTTCAAAGCTGGGCCTCGGCCATGTCACGGCCAGCGGCTTTCCCGGCGAGTCCGCCGGCGTGCTGAACAATTATTCGCATTGGCGTCCGATCGGCATCGCAACCATGTCGCACGGTTATGGGCTGTCGGTGACCCCGCTGCAGCTGGCACAGGGCTACGCCGCCATCGGCGCCATGGGCGTCAGGCGTCCGGTCTCGTTCCTGCCGGTGACCAGCCCGACGCAGGGTGAGCGGGTGCTCAGCGAGCGCACCTGCCGTGAACTGGTGGCCATGCTCGAATCGGTGGTGGCCGCCGAAGGCACCGGAACGAAGGCCGCCATTTACGGCTACCGCGTCGCGGGCAAGACGGGCACTGCCTGGAAGGCTACCGACGGGGGCTACTCGAAGAATCTGTACATGTCCGTGTTCGCCGGCGTAGCGCCGGCGACGGACCCGCACCTGGCGGCCGTTGTGGTGATCGATACCCCCAGCGCCGGCCTGCATCGCGGCGGTGACGTCGCCGCACCGGTGTTCTCGGCCGTCATGGGACCGGCGCTGCGCCTGCTGGGTGTCGCGCCGGATACCGAACTGGATATGCCCGGGGAAGAAGGGCCGTCGCGGCTGCCCGCTCGCCCGCATCCGGGTGTGCACGCGGTGGCGAATCGATGATGTTTGCAGGCGAACCAACCTTCCGCGGCGGCGCGCGTGCCCTGCGCCATCTGCTGGCGGGCATCGTCGAAGCGCCCGACGACATCATGGTGACCGATGTCACCCTGGACAGCCGCGAAGTCGGGCCCGGCGCGCTGTTCCTGGCGTGCCGCGGCCATGGCCATGGCCGCGACAAGGGCAATCATCGGCACGGCATTGAGTTCGCGGCGCAGGCCGCCGAACGGGGCGCGCGCGCGGTCATCTACGAAACACCAGCCGCCGGTGAGACCCGGGCCCTGGAAGCCGCGGCCCGGTTGCTGCAGCGGGTACGCCAGCGCGCGGGCCAGGACGAGGACCAGTTTGTGGTCGCGGTTCCGGACCTGCGGGTTCACCTGGGCAACATCGCGGACCGTTTTTTTGGCCAACCTTCGCAGGCCCTGCACGTCGTGGGCGTGACGGGGACCAATGGCAAGACGACCTGTGCGTGGCTGATCGCGCAGGCCCTGTCGCTTTGTGGTCGGCCTGCCGCCTATATCGGCACGCTGGGCTTCGGTGCGGCGGGGGCGCTGCGGCCCGTCACACACACCACCTCGGATGTGATCAGCGTGCATCGCCAGCTGGCGCTCCTGCGTGCGGGCGGCGCTCAGGCCGTGGCCATGGAAGTCTCCTCGCATGCGCTGGAGCAGGGGCGCGTTGACGACGTGCGCTTTGCAGCCGCGGCGTTCACCAATCTGACCCAGGATCACCTGGACTATCACGGCACACTGCAGGCTTATGGCGCCGCGAAGGCGCGACTCTTTCAGCGTCCGACCCTGGATGCGCGCGTCATCAATATCGACGACGCATTCGGGCGCGAACTTGCGGGCGACGCGCGCGCCCCGGGTCGACTGGTGGTGACCGGGCGTGAGAGCACCCCCGACACGGCCGCCCACGTGATGGCCACTCAGGTGCGCGCCCTGGCCGAGGGACTGGATCTCACCGTCACCTCTTCCTGGGGCAACGCGCAGCTGCGCGTGCCGCTGCTCGGGGAGTTCAACGTGGACAATGTGCTGACCACGCTGGCGGTGCTGCTGGCGGCGCAGGTGCCGCTGTCTGAGGCGCTCGCTGCCCTCGGACAATGTGTCGCGGCCCCGGGACGCATGCAGGAGATCAGGGGGCCGGCAACCGGGCGGCATGGCACCGTCATCGTCGACTACGCCCACACCCCGGATGGGCTGCAGAAGGCGCTGGCTGCTGCACGCGGCCACTGCGCGGGACGACTGCATGTGGTATTCGGCTGCGGTGGTGACCGGGATCGGCTCAAGCGGCCGATCATGGGACGCATCGCCGCCACCTGCGCCGACGCCGTCACCGTCACCGACGATAATCCGCGTTCCGAGGATCCTGCGGCCATCGTGGGCGACATCCTCGCTGGCATCACGGGGGCGCCGGCCCATGTCCGGGTCGAGCACGATCGCGCGGCCGCGATCCGCGCCGCGATCGCGGCCGCGGCGCCGGGCGATCTGGTGCTGATCGCGGGCAAGGGACACGAGGACTATCAGATCTACGGCACCACCCGCCGCGCCTTCAGCGACCAGCAGGTCGCGCGCAGCGTGCTGGAGGCCCTGGCATGAAGCCTACACTGGCAGCATTCGCGCAAAGCTGCGGCGGACGGCTGGTCGGCAGCGATACGGCATTCAGCGGTGTGTCGACCGACTCGCGCACGGTGAATTCGGGCGAGCTGTTCGTTGCGCTGTCGGGTCCGCGCTTCAATGGCGAGGACTACGTGGCCGCGGCCGTGGCGCGCGGCGCGGCCGGGGCCGTGGTGCGCTCACAGCAAGCCTGCGCCGCCAGTCAGATTCTGGTCGATGACACGTTGAGCGCGCTCGCGCGCAGTGCCAGCGCCTGGCGCGAAGGCTTCGCCATTCCGGTCGTCGGTGTCGCCGGCAGCAACGGCAAGACCACCGTCAAGGAACTGATAGCGAGCATCCTGTCCCAGGCCGGTCCGTGCCTGAGCACCCGTGGCAATCTCAACAATCACATCGGTGTGCCACTGACGCTGTTCCGGATGAACGGCGAGCATCGGTTCGCAGTGGTGGAGATGGGTGCGGACCGCGCTGGCGAGGTCGCAACGCTGGTGCGCATCGGTCGCCCCACTGTCGGCATCATCACCAATGCCGGAGCCGAGCACCTCGCAGGATTCGGTACCCTGGAGGGCGTGGCCCGTGCCGAAGGGGAGATGGTCGCCGGTTTGAGCGCGCAGGCCACCGCGATCATCAATCACGATGATCCGTTCGCGCTGCTGTGGAAAAATATGACGCCCGCCCGAGTGCTGAGCTTCGGGGTGGAGCCCGGAGCGGACTTCACGGCCGGTTCGATCCGCACCAGTATCGACGAATCCGGCTTTGTCACACGGTTCACGCTGCACGCCCCGCAGGGCAGCGTACCCGTGGTGCTGCATCTGGCGGGCCGACACAACCTGATCAATGCCCTGGGCGCGGCCGCCGCGGCCGGCGCCGCTGGCGCCGGCCTGGCCGAAATTGCCAGCGGCCTGGCCCGCATGCGTCCCGTAGCCGGTCGGTTGCAGTTCAAGCGCGCGCCCGGCGGTGCCTGGATCATCGATGATTCGTACAACGCCAATCCGAGTTCGGTGGCGGCCGGAATTGAGGTGCTGGCCCAGCTCGAAGGCCGTCGCTGGCTGGTCTTCGCGGATATGGGCGAACTGGGCGACTATGCAACCGAGAGTCATCGTCAGGTGGGGGTCCAGGCCAAGGCCGCCGGCATTGAACGATTGTTCGCCACCGGGACGCTGGCGCAGCTCACCGTCGAAGCTTTCGGTGATGGCGCCAGCTGGTTCACCGACACGTCCACCCTCGCCGCGGGCTTAAGTGCCGAACTCGCCCGGGCACAGCCGGGTTTTTCCACGGCCGAAGTGCGCATGCTGGTCAAGGGATCGCGCTTCAATCGTCTCGAACGGGTGGTGGCGGCGCTGGTCGGACCCGCACCGGCTGCTCCCGGGATCCAGGGAGCCTGACCGTGCTGTACCTGCTTACCCAGCGCCTGACCGTCTTCTACTCCGGCTTCAATGTGTTCTCGTACCTGACGCTGCGCGCCATCCTGGCGTGCATGAGTTCGCTGCTGTTCGCGCTGCTGATCGGACCGTCGATGATCGCACGGCTGTCTCAATATCAGATCGGGCAGGTCGTGCGTGACGATGGTCCGAAGTCCCATTTGCCGAAGGCCGGGACGCCGACGATGGGTGGGGCGTTGATCCTGGTAGCCGTGCTGTTCGGCACGCTGATGTGGGCGAATGTGCGCGACCGCTTCGTGTGGACTGTGCTGGGCGTAACCTTCGCATTCGGACTGATCGGCTTCTACGACGATTATCTGAAGGTGGCCGGAAAAAACTCGCGCGGTCTGATCCCACGCTGGAAGTACCTGTGGCAGACCGTGGTGGGACTGTGTGCGGCGACCGTGCTCTATTACACCGCCCAGTCGCCGGCCGAAACCACGCTGTTCCTGCCCTTCGTCAAGCGCTTCGCGGAGCCGCTCTCAGCCGTGTCCTTCATCGTGCTGGGCTATCTGATGATCGTCGGCATGAGCAACGCGGTGAACCTGACCGATGGGCTGGATGGACTTGCGATCATGCCGGCAGTGATGGTCAGCGCGGCGCTGGGCGTCTTCGCCTACGCCAGCGGCAACGCCAAGTTCGCCGAATACCTGGCGATTCCCGCCGTGCCGCGCGCTGGTGAGCTGCTGGTGTTCTGTGCGGCGCTGAGCGGCGCAGGCCTCGGATTCCTGTGGTTCAACACCTATCCAGCGCAGGTATTCATGGGCGATGTCGGCGCGCTGGCGATCGGTGGGGCACTGGGCGTCGTGGCAGTCATTGTGCGGCAGGAAGTCGTGGCGCTGGTCATGGGCGGTATTTTCGTGCTCGAAACCGCCTCGGTGATCCTGCAGGTGGCCTCCTTCAAATTGACCGGCAAGCGGATCTTCCGCATGGCACCCATCCATCACCATTTCGAACTCAAGGGCTGGGCGGAACCTAAGGTGATCGTGCGTTTCTGGATTCTCTCCCTGCTGCTGGTGCTGCTGGGCCTTGCGACCCTGAAGGTGCGATGAGCGACACGCGCAACAAGCCGACGGCCGCCGTCATCGTGGGTTTGGGAGTCACGGGGTTGTCGTGTGCCCGCTATCTGCTGGGTCGCGGCTGGCGAGTGTGCGTGACCGACAGTCGCGCGGATCCGCCGGGGCGCGCCCAACTGGCCATGCTCGCTCCGGATATCACCGTGCGTTTCGGCCTTTTGGACACCAGCCTGCTCGATGAAGCGGTGTGCGTGGTCGCATCTCCCGGTGTGCCGCTGTCGGATCCTTTCTTTGTCGAGGCCCGCCGTCGCGGCATCACGATTGCCGGGGACATTGAACTGTTCGCAGTGGCCGCGGACGCGCCCGTAGTGGGCATTACGGGCACCAACGGCAAGAGCACCGTGACGACGCTGCTGGGCCGGATGGCCGAACGCGCCGGAATGCGGGTGCGCGTGGGCGGCAATCTGGGTGAACCGGCGCTGGACCTGCTGCGCGCCGCCCAGGCAGATGCCCGGCCCACTGAACTGTATGTGCTGGAACTGTCCAGCTACCAGCTGGAGGCCACCTCCTCGCTGGATCTGCGTGCGGCAACGGTCCTGAATGTCACGCCGGACCATCTGGACCGGTATGTGTCGATGAATGAGTACGCGGCCGCGAAGGCCCGCATCTTTGCCCGCTGCGACACCGCCGTGATCAATCTGGATGATCCGCTGGTCGCCGCCATGCCGCACCAGGCGGCGCGCATCGTCGGCTTCTCGCTGCGCGATGCGCCCGGTGCCGACTACACCGTGGCGATGCGCGAAGCCGGCAAGCCATGGCTGATGCGGCGCGGTGAACCCTTGATCGCGATGGAGGCGATGCGGCTTGCCGGAATGCACAACGCAGCGAACGCGCTGGCCGCGCTCGCGCTGGGCGAGGCGATCGGTCTGCCGCTGCAGGTGATGCTCGAGGAACTGGCGAGCTTCCCGGGACTGCCGCATCGGGCGCAGTGGGTGGCCGATGTGCATGGGGTCAGCTATGTGGATGACTCCAAGGGTACCAATGTCGGCGCGACCCTCGCGGCGGTCGCCGGCATGTCCGGGCCCTTGATCCTGATCGCCGGCGGTGATGGCAAGGCGCAGGACTTCACGCCGCTGCGTGAGGCATTTCGCGGCAAGGTACGCTGCGTGGTGCTCATCGGACGCGATGCACCGGTCATTGAACAGGTGTTGCAGGATGTGTGTTCCACCCAGCGCAGCGCGAGCATGCCTGAGGCGGTACGCGCGGCCGCCAAGCTGGCCCGCCCCGGTGACACCGTGCTGTTATCACCGGCGTGCGCCAGTCTCGATATGTTCCGCAACTACGCGCACCGCGGCGATGTGTTCAGCAGCGCGGTCAGGGAGCTGGCGGCATGAGCGCCGTGCTGCCCTTGGCGTTTGCGCAATCAGGGCACCGCAAGGGCGGCCTGCGCATTGATTTGGTGCTGGTGGCGCTGCTGGCGACGATCGTGCTGTTCGGAATGATCATGGTCACCTCCGCCTCGATCTCCGTTGCCAGCCAGGAATCGGCGGCCAACAGCTTCGCCTACCTGGAGAAGCAGCTGCTGTTTCTGGCGGTCGGTTTGGGCGCGGCGGCGGTGATGTTCTGTGTGCGCACTGAACAACTCGAGCGCTGGTCGGTGCCGTTGCTGTTCGTCGGGCTGGCGCTGCTGCTGATCGTGGCGGTGCCCGGGGTCGGGCATCGCAGTCACGGCAGCCGCCGCTGGCTGCAGGTCGGCGGCTTTGCATTCCAGGTCTCCGAGCTCGCGCGGCTGCTGGTACTGATTTATGTAGCCAGCTACGCGGTGCGCAAGGAGGAGGAACTGCGCGGCACGTTGCGCGGGCTGCTCAAGCCACTGGGTGTACTGCTGCTGGCTGGCAGCCTGTTGCTGGCCGAACCGGACATGGGTGCGGCGACGGTGTTGTTCGCCACCGGCTTCATCATGTTGTTCCTGGCCGGCGGGCGCCTGCGCTGGATGACGCTGCTGGTGTTGTGCGCCGTTACCCTGTTCATCGTGGTCGCCGAATCCTCGGGTTATCGGCGGGCCCGCATCACCGCATTCCTGCATCCCTTCGATGATCCATTTCACTCGGGATTTCAGCTGGTGCAATCACTGATCGCGATCGGACGCGGCCAGCTGTTCGGTGTGGGGCTGGGCGAGAGTGTGCAGAAGCTGTTCTACCTGCCCGAGGCACACAGCGATTTCATATTCGCGGTTCTTGCCGAGGAGTTCGGACTGCTCGGCGTGCTACTGACCCTGGGCCTGTTTCTCGCATTGGCCTGGCGCAGCTTGTACACCGCGCGTCTGGCGCATGAGGCGGGGCTGAAGTTCGGCGCGTACCTCGCCGCCGGGTTCGGGGTGTGGATCGGCGTTCAGGCGATGATCAATATCGGCGTGAATATGGGAGTCTTGCCCACCAAAGGTCTGACGCTGCCGCTGATGAGCTACGGCGGCTCCAGTTTGGTGGTGGCGCTGGTGTGGTCGGCCATCGTGCTGCGCGTGTACCACGAAGCGACGCAGCCGTCGCGCAGTGCCGCGGCGCGTGTGCGGGAGGATGCATGAGCGCCCGCCCGATACTCATCATGGCCGGCGGCACCGGCGGGCACGTCTATCCGGCATTGGCGCTGGCGCGCCTGCTGCGCCGCCGCTCCCAGCCGGTCGTATGGCTGGGCACGCGCAAGGGTCTCGAGGCGCGTGTGATTCCGGCCGAGCAGATTCCCATCGAGTGGCTTTCCGTCGGGGGTCTGCGTGGCAAGGGTTGGCTGACGCTGCTCGCGGCACCGTTTCGCCTGGCTGTCGCTTTGTGGCAGGCGTTGCGGGTGATGCGCCGGCATCGGCCGCTGGCCGTGGTGGGCCTCGGCGGCTTTGTCACCGGACCGGGTGGCGTCGCGGCCTGGCTCACGCGCCGGCCGCTCATCATCCATGAGCAGAATGCCGTCGCCGGATTCACCAACCGCTGCCTGGCGCATCTTGCCGATGAAGTGCTCGAAGCCTTTCCCGACAGTTTCGCCCGTGCCGTGCGCGCCACCACCATCGGCAATCCCGTGCGCGAGGACATCGCCGCGGCCGCCACCCCGCAGGTGCGGTTCGCGGGGCGGCATGGCGCGATCAACGTGCTGGTCTTTGGCGGCAGCCAGGGCGCGGTGCGCCTGAATACGGTGGTGCCGCTGGCGCTCGCCCAGCTGGGTGGCGGCATGGCTTTGAATGTGCGCCACCAGGCCGGCGTGCGCTGGTACGAGGCGGCGGCGCTGAATTACGCCAAGAGCGGCGTGCGCGCCGAGGTGACCGCCTTCATCGAGGACATGGCCGAGGCGTATGGCTGGGCGGATCTGGTGATCTGCCGCTCGGGCGCACTGACCGTGTGTGAACTGGCCGCCGTCGGCGTGGCCTCCATTCTGGTGCCGTTTCCCGCGGCGGTCGATGATCATCAGACCGTCAATGCGGCCTATCTGGTCGATCACGGGGCCGCGCTGCTGATTGCGGACCGGGATCTCACGCCGCAGCGCCTCAGTGACAGTCTGCGCCAGCTGTGTGCCGATCGGGTGGTATTGCTGGAAATGGCGCTGAAGGCGCGGGATCTGGCGCAACCGCGCGCGACCCAGGATCTGGCCCAGGCCTGCATGCGCTATGCGGAAGGTGCGGCATGATCACCGATCGCGCCGATCGCATGCGCCGTATCCACACCATCCACCTGGTCGGAATCGGTGGCAGCGGCATGAGTGGCATCGCCGAGGTCCTTATCAATCTAGGGTATCGCGTGCAGGGTTCGGACCTGAAGGCGAACGCCGCGACGCAGCGCCTGGCACAACTGGGCGCCCAGATCGCCATCGGTCATGCGGACCGCAATATCGACGGCGCCGATGTGGTGGTGATCTCCAGCGCGGTGCCGCCGGGCAATCCGGAAGTCGTGGCGGCGCTGGCCGCGCGCATTCCGGTGGTGCAGCGTGCCGAGATGCTGGGCGAACTGATGCGTTTTCGCTATTCGATTGCGGTAGCCGGCACGCATGGCAAGACGACGACCACCAGTTTGGTGGCAAGCATCCTCGCCGAGGGCGGCGCGGATCCGACGTTTGTGATCGGTGGTCGGCTCAAGAGCACCGACAGCAACGCGCGTCTGGGCTCGGGACGCTACCTGGTGGCCGAGGCTGACGAAAGCGACGCAAGCTTCACGCACCTGCAGCCGCTGATCGCGATTGTCACGAACATCGACAATGATCACCTCGCCACCCATGACGGTGACTTCGAACGTCTGAAATCAAGCTTCGTGGATTTCTTGCAAAACCTGCCGTTCTACGGTCTGGCGATTCTCTGTCTCGACGATGCGACGCTCGCCGCCGTCATGCCGCGCATCGGTCGGCCGATCATGACCTACGGACTGGCGGCGGCCGCCGATGTGCGCGCGACCAATCTGCGGCGCAATGGCCTGCAGACTCAATTTGATGTCGTGCGCGGCGGAACCGCGGCCCGCGTCGGCGGCGGCGGCGCCTTCACTGTCACCTTGAATCTCCCCGGCATCCACAATGTCAGCAATGCGTTGGCCGCGATCGCGGTGGCGACTGAGCTGGGGATAGACGATGCCGCCATCGCGCGGGCACTCGCCGCCTTCCAGGGCATCGATCGGCGGTTGCAGCACATCGCGGATGTGACGCTGGCCGGCGGTACCGTGACGATCGTTGACGACTACGGCCACCATCCCACCGAGGTCGCCGCGACGCTGGAGGCGCTGCGCCAGGGCTATCCCGGACGCCGGCTGGTACTGGCATTCCAGCCGCACCGTTACACGCGCACCCGTGATCTCATCGATGACTTCGGCCGCGTGCTCTCGCAGGCCGACGTACTGCTGGTAACCGAAGTGTACGCGGCGGGTGAAGCGCCGATTGCGGGCGCCGACGGCCGCGCCATCTGTCGCGCCGTGCGGTCGCGGGGGCTGGTTGAGCCGGTATTCGTGGAGAACGTCGAGACCCTGGGAGAAGCCCTGCAGGGCATGGTCCGCGGCGGGGATCTGGTCGTGACCATGGGCGCTGGCAATATCAATGCCGTCTCGCAGGCACTGCCGGCACTGCTGTTGCAGGCGGTGCGTACGTGATGCAGGTGGCCGACAAATTCCTCGCCCGCGTGCGGCGCGACGAGCCGATGAGTCGCCACACATCCTGGCACGCCGGTGGCGCGGCCGAGATCTACTTCACGCCGCGGGATCGCGCCGACCTGTGCGAGTTCCTCGGCACCGTGCCGCAGGACATGCCCATCCACTTCGTCGGGCTGGGCAGCAATCTGCTGGTGCGTGATGGCGGCATTCGCGGCGTGGTCATCGCCACCCACGATGCGCTGCTGCGGCTCGAACGGGTCGATGCGAACACGGTGTACAGCGAGGCCGGCGTACCGTGCGCGCGCATTGCCCGCCAGTGCATCCAGTGGGAGCTGGGCGGCGCGGAATTCTTCGCCGGCATTCCCGGCACCTTGGGCGGTGCGCTGGCCATGAACGCCGGCGCATTCGGCGGGGAGACCTGGAACTGCGTGGTGTCGGTGGAGACCCTCGATCGGCACGGCCAGCAGCACACCCGTGTGCCGGGTGAGTACTCGGTCAGCTACCGGCACGTGAGCTCCAGCCACAGCGACGAATGGTTCGCGGCCGCGCGCATGAGTTTCGCGCACGCCCCTGGCATCGATGATTCGGCCGTGCGTGAACTGCTGGCGCGCCGCCGACAATCCCAGCCCATCGGTGAGTGGAGCTGTGGTTCGGTATTCAAGAATCCGCCGGGCGATCACGCCGCGCGGCTGATTGAAACGACGGGACTCAAGGGCCTGCGCGTGGGCGATGCGTCCGTGTCGCTCAAGCATGCGAATTTCATCATCAATCATGGCGCGGCGACGGCGGCCGACCTGGAACAGTTGGTCCTGCAGGTGCAGGCGCAGGTCCGGGCCAGGCACGGCATTGCCCTGCAACCCGAAGTGCGCATTCTCGGGGAAGCGCTCTGATGCGCATCAGGCAGGACAAGTCGGCGGTGCGCAGCGTCAAGACTCCCGGGGAGTTCGGGCGGGTCGCCGTTATCTTCGGCGGCACCTCGACGGAACGCGAAGTCTCGCTCAAGACCGGCGCTGCGGTGCTGGCCGCGCTCCAGCGGCGCGGCGTCGCGGCTTTCGGCTTCGACCCGCGCGAGCAGCTGCTGCCGGAACTGCTGGCCAGGGGCACGGATCGGGTCTGGATCGCGCTGCACGGTCCGGGCGGTGAAGACGGAACGCTGCAGGGCGCGCTCGAATGTCTGGGCCTGCCGTACACCGGCAGCGGGGTGATGGGTTCGGCGATCGGCATGGACAAGCTGCGCACCAAGCGGCTGGCCCAGGCCGCGGGCATCCCCACCAGCGACTATGTGGAACTGAGCGGTGAGCAGGATCTGGAAGCGGCGCTCGCAAGACTGAAACTGCCCTTGATCGTCAAGCCTGCGACTCAGGGATCCAGCGTCGGCATGACCAAGGTTGAGCGGGCACAGGACTTCGCAGCCGCGTACCGCGTTGCGGCCGCCGTGGACCACAGTGTCCTGGCCGAGGCGTGGATTTCCGGCGCCGAGTACACCGTCTCCATCCTCAATGGCCGTGCGCTGCCTTCGATCCGCATCCAGCCGGCGACGACTTTCTATGACTACGAGGCCAAGTACCTGCGCAACGACACGCAATACTTCTGCCCGTCCGGCCTGTCAAAACCAGCCGAGGAGCATCTGGCGGCACTGGGACTCGCGGCATTCGCCGCCGTGGGCGCGGAGGGCTGGGGACGCGCCGACTTCATGATGGACGGCAGCGGTCGACCGCAGCTGCTGGAGGTCAACACGGTTCCTGGGATGACCGATCACAGCCTGGTGCCGATGGCGGCGAAAGCCGCAGGTCTGAGCTTCGATGAACTGGTGTGGCGCATTCTCGAATCCAGCTTCACCCGCGTGCCGATAAAGGCGGGTTCCTAGATGTTCAAGCTGCGCCCCCAGAACCGTCGCCGCCGCGCCCAGCAGCCCGCGCGCGGGTCACTGCCGGCGGTCCCCTGGGCACGGCTTGGCCGTTGGTCATTGGGTCTTGGCAGCGTCGCTGCGATCCTGCTGCTGCTGACCTGGGCCCTCAATCAACCCATTACGACGGTGTCGGTGGTGGGACGCTTCGAGCGGGTTGCGCCCATGGATGTGGAGCGGGCGGTGCGCGAAAGCGCCGCGGGGAAGGGTCTGGTGAGCGTGGATTTGGCCAGGGTGCGCGCCGCGGTGCGGCTGCTGCCCTGGGTCGACACCATCAGCGTGCAGCGCGACTGGCCGCGTGGCCTGACGGTGACCATCGGCGAGCAGGTCGCCGCCGCCCGCTGGGGCGAGAACGGACTGCTCAATATCCGCGGTGACCTCTTTGCCCATGACGCCACGCATATCCCGCTGGAATTGCCACAGCTGTCCGGGCCGGACGGCACGCAGGGCAGCGTGGTGCAGCGGTATCTGGCGATGCGCGACCGGTTGCTGGAACTGAACGTGCGCATCACCGCGCTGCGGCTGGATGCACGCGGTGCCTGGCAATTCGACCTGGATAACGGCGTGACGGTGCGTCTCGGCCGTCAGTACCTTGATGAACGATTCAACACTTTCGTGGTGACGGCTGCCAGGATCGTGGCGCAGCGCGCCACCGATATCGCCTATGTCGACATGCGTTATGCGAATGGCTTTGCCATTGGCTGGCGCAGCGGCGGTGCGGGCGATGCCAAGAACAGGGGCGATGCTCGCAATGTCTAAGCGTACGGACCGTAGTCTGATCGTCGGGTTGGATATCGGCACATCGAAGGTTGTCGCGCTGGTGGGTGAAGTCACCGCCGACGGCAATATCGAAGTGATCGGTGTTGGCTCACAGCCCTCCCGGGGTCTGAAGAAAGGCGTGGTCGTCAATATCGAATCCACGGTGCAGTCCATCCAGCGGGCGGTGGAGGAAGCCGAACTCATGGCCGGCTGCCAGATCCACTCCGTGTATGCGGGGATCGCCGGCAGCCATGTCCGCAGCCTGAACTCCCATGGCGTCGTCGCCATCCGCGACCGGGAGGTCACGCACATCGATGTCGAGCACGTCATCGACGCCGCGCGCGCGGTGGCGATTCCGGCCGACCAGAAGATCCTGCATGTGCTGCCGCAGGACTACGTCATCGACGGCCAGGAGGGCATCCGTGATCCCATCGGCATGTCCGGCGTGCGCCTGGAAGCCAAGGTGCACATCGTCACCGGGGCGGAGAGTGCGGCGCAGAACATCGAGAAGTGCATCCAGCGCTGTGGCCTGGAAGTCGATGACATCGTGCTCGAGCAGCTCGCTTCTAGTTTCGCGGTACTGACCGAGGATGAACGTGAACTGGGCGTCTGCCTGGTCGACATCGGCGGCGGCACCACTGATCTTGCGGTATTCACCGGTGGCGCCATCCGCCACACGGCGGTGATTCCGATCGCCGGCGACCAGGTCACCAACGATATCGCCGTCTCGATGCGCACGCCCACCCAGTATGCCGAGGACATCAAGGTTCGCTATGCCTGCGCACTCTCGCAACTGGCCAACCCGGACGAGAGCATTGAAGTGCCGAGTGTCGGTGAGCGTCCCTCACGCCGTCTGGCACGCCAGACCCTGGCGGAGATCGTCGAGCCGCGCTACGAGGAACTGTTTGGCCTGGTGCGCGATGAACTGCGCCGCAGCGGCTTCGAGGAGGTCATCGCGGCCGGCATCGTACTGACGGGTGGCAGTGCCCGCATGGAGGGCACGATCGAACTGGCCGAGGAGGTCTTCCACGTGCCGGTGCGCCTCGGGCTGCCACAGCACGTGACCGGCCTGGCCGAGGCGGTGCGCAGTCCGATTTATTCCACGGGCGTGGGCCTTCTGCTCTACGGCCGTGACAACACCACTTCCACGCGCGGGCGACGCTCGGGTGGAAAGAGCGCCATTGACCGGATGAAGTCCTGGTTTCAGGGCAATTTCTGATCTTTTCCGATTTTTTTGCAATTCGCACAGTCCGCTACGGGGATCTAAGGAGCCAGCAATGTTTGAACTGATGGATGCATACAGCCAGAGTGCCGTAATCAAGGTAATAGGCGTGGGTGGTGGCGGCGGCAACGCTGTCGCGCACATGGTGACCACGGGCATCGATGGCGTGGACTTCATGTGTATCAACACCGACGCGCAAGCCTTGAAGCACTCCAAGGTGAAGACCGCACTGCAGATCGGCTGCAATATGACCAAGGGCCTGGGCGCCGGCGCCGACCCGGAAGTGGGTCGTCAGGCCGCGATGGAGGATCGCGACCGTATCGTTGAACTGGTCGAGGGTTGCGACATGCTGTTCATCACCGCCGGTATGGGCGGTGGTACGGGCACGGGCGCCGCACCCGTGGTGGCGCAGGTCGCCAAGGAGCTGGGCATTCTGACGGTTGCGGTGGTGACCCGTCCATTTGAGATGGAAGGCAGCAAGCGCTCCCTCGTGGCCGAGCACGGACTGGCGGAACTGGCCAAGTACTGCGATTCGCTGATTACCATTCCGAACCAGAAACTGCTGACGGTGCTGGGCGCGCAGACCACGCTGCTGGATGCATTCAAGTCGGCCAATCAGGTGCTGCAGGGCGCCGTGCAGGGCATTGCCGAACTCATCACCCGTCCGGGCCTCATCAATGTCGATTTTGCCGACGTGCGTACGGTGATGGCTGAAACCGGCATGGCGATGATGGGTTCGGGTGTCGCCAGTGGCGAGGGGCGCGCGCGCGCAGCCGCGGAGGCGGCCGTGTCGTCACCGTTGCTTGAGGACATCAATCTTGCCGGTGCCCATGGCATTCTGGTCAACGTCACGGCGGGCATGGACCTGTCGATCGGTGAATTCCAGGAAGTTGGCAACATCGTGAAACAGTTTGCCTCAGAGGATGCGACCGTCGTGGTCGGCACCGTGATCGATCCGGAACTGACGGATGTCGTGCGCGTTACGGTCGTAGCAACAGGTCTGGGCCGGCCGGCCGCTGCGGCACGCGTGCCGACGGGCCATGCGGTGCCCGGCATGATGGGGCGGGACATGGGCCGCGAAGCCCACGCCCAGGCCCCGTCGATGCGCATGGTCTCGCGGGCGAAGCCGGCGATGAATCCGAACTACGCTGACTTGGACAAGCCCACGTATCAGCGTCAGCGAGCTGTCGGGGATGGCCTGCGTGCGGACACTGATTCCGAGGACTTGCTGGATATTCCGGCATTTCTGCGGCGTCAGGCTGACTGATAGCGCGCGCCCCGTACCCCACGTACGTAGCGGATCGATGCCTCAAGCTGTGATACGGTAGGGGTGCCGGATTCACCGGGCGCACGGTGCGCCCGGCGACAGGGACCTTCGGGCCCGTGGCACGACGGGTCCGACGGACGCGTAAGGTCCGGGCATCTTGAGAACGATAATGGTCGGACAACGCACACTGAAGAACACGATCCGCGCCTCGGGCGTTGGCTTGCATACCGGCAAAAAGATCCTGATGACGCTGCGGCCCGCCGCACCGGACACCGGGATTCTCTTTCGACGTTCCGATCTTGGCGAATTCGCCACGGTAGTCGCACACGCCGAAAATGTCGGCGACACGCAGCTGGGAACGACGCTGGTCAATGGTGAAGCGCGGGTCGCAACGGTCGAGCATCTATTGTCCGCATTCGCCGGCCTCGGCATCGACAATGCCGTCGTTGAAGTCAGTGCGCCGGAAGTGCCCATCATGGATGGCAGCGCGAGTCACTTCGTATTCCTGCTGCAGTCCGCGGGCATCGAGGAGCAGCTGGTACCGAAGCGCTTCATCCGTATCACCGAGTCGCTCAAGGTTTCCGACGGCGACAAGTGGGCGATGTTTGCACCGTTCGACGGCTTCAAGGTCAATTTCGAGATCGAATTCAATCACCCGATCTTCAAACGACATGCGCAGCGCGCTTCGATGGATTTTTCGACGACATCCTTCCTGAAGGAAATAAGCCGGGCCCGTACCTTCGGCTTCATGCGCGATCTGGAGATGATGCGGTCGCGTAATCTCGCCCTCGGCGGCAATCTCGATAACGCCATCGTGCTGGATGATGTGCGGGTGCTGAACGAGGATGGCCTGCGCTACGAGGACGAGTTCGTGAAGCACAAGATCCTGGATGCGATTGGGGATCTGTATCTGCTCGGCCACAGCCTGATCGGGGAGTTCAGCGGCTACAAATCCGGCCATGCACTGAACAACAAGCTGCTGCGCGCATTGCTGGCAGCCAAGTCCTCATGGGAAGAGGTCACCTTCGAGAAGCACTCGGATGCGCCGATCGCCTATGTCGAGGCGCCGGCATTGGCGCACGCCTCGTCGGTCTACTGAAGTTGCTGCTAAGGCTGCGCCGCGCCGCGCGGCATCACCCGTATTTTCACGCCGCTGATACTGGCCTGTTTGAGGCCGATGACGCCGAGTAGCTGCGGTGCGGCGTAACGCAGGCGCACTCCCCACACGGCCGACTCGGCGAATATGACAAGTTCGCCCGCCTGCTCTGTGACGCCGGTCACATGGCCTGCCAGCTCTGCAGGTAATTCGCGGCGCACCCATTGCAGCCAATCATGCTGGCGCAGCGCCTCGCGTTGCAGGCCCGCCAGCACCGGCGTGGAGCGCTGCAGCAGGTCTTTAACAGAATCCATCGAATTGCGTGCTGGCGGCCGGCGGGTTTGCGCAATCCGCGAACCACGACCGGTATTCACCTTGTCACTGTAGGGCTTCTTCTGCATATTCAATGTCGAGTAGGGCGGGGACCTGGATGCCTGGGACGAGCTGACGTGAACATCATAGTTTTTTCCGGGCGACAGGGCGGCGGTCGCTCGAGGTATTTCGATCTGGCTCATCCCCTGACGCTGGTGACCTGCGCCCTGGTCGTGCTCGGGACGGTGGGTACGGCATTTGCCATCGGCATGCAGCTGGGCGCTCACGCGGGCAATGCGCCGGGCGATCCGAGTGGCTGGAGGCGGGTGCTCGCCGAACAGAAATCCGAAATCGTCGAAATGCGAGCGCGGGCGCAGGATCGCGTGGATGCCATTGCGCGGCGGCTGGGGCAACTGGATGCGCACATCATCCGCATCGATGCCCTGGGCAAGCGTCTCACCACCATTGCCAACGTGGACCAGCGTCAGTTCAATTTCGATGACGAGCCCACGGTCACGCCCCCCGCAGCCGGCAGCGGTCCCACCAGCAGCCAGATTCCGGATCTGAGCTCGCAGTTATCGCAGCTGGAACAACGGGTTGACCTGCGCGATGCGCAATTGTCGGCGCTCGAGAACGTGATCGTCGGGCGCAAGATCAGCGACTCGGTCCGGCCCGCGGGCAAGCCAGTCGGGGAAGGCGCGATCTCCTCCTATTTCGGCGAGCGCAGTGATCCGTTCACGGGCGAGGAAGGCTTCCACAAGGGACTGGATTTCGCCGGAACGGAGGGGGAGCCGGTGGTGGCCGTCGCGGCCGGGATCGTTACCTGGGCGGGCGAGCGCAGCGGCTACGGCACCATGGTGGAGATCAACCATGGTAATGGCTACATCACCCGCTATGCGCACAATGAGAGTGCCCTGGTGGCAGTCGGGCAGAGTGTGACCCGCGGCGAGCACATCGCCTTGATGGGCTCGACCGGGCATTCGACCGGGCCGCATGTGCATTTCGAAGTCCTGCACAACGGAACCCAGATCGATCCGCTGATCTTCGTCAAACGCTAAACGCCAAATAGGGCCTCGAGCCCTTGCGCCCGGATCCGGGCGTCCCCATTTCGGCCAAGTCAGGTTGGATTACCGGCAAAGGTGCCTATTGCGTACAATACGCCGCTCCGCTGCGCCCGAAGACATCATAAGTGTTTGGCGCAATTCAATTTTTCGACCAGGATGTCCTTGTGCTGAAATTGCTCACGCGTGTCTTTGGCAGCCGCAACGATCGGTTGCTGCGCACCTTCGCCGGACTGGTCAGCCAGACCAATGGGTTCGAGAGCGCGATCCAAGCCTTGAGCGATGCGCAGCTGGCGGCCAAAACCCCTGAGTTTCGCGAGCGCCTGAAGCAGGGCGCGAGTCTCGACGAGCTGCTGCCTGAGGCTTTTGCCGTCGTGCGCGAGGCGGCGCGCCGCACGCTGCAGATGCGCCACTTCGATGCGCAGCTGCTCGGGGGCATCACGCTGCATCAGGGCAAGATCTCGGAAATGCGCACCGGTGAGGGCAAAACCCTCATGGCGACGCTCCCGGCCTACCTGAATGCGCTGCCCGGCGAGGGCTTGCACATCGTCACCGTCAACGAATACCTGGCCGCGCGCGACGCCGACTGGATGCGTCCGGTGTATGGCTTTCTCGGCCTCACCGTCGGCGTCATCCGCAATTCACAGGATTCGGAGGAGAAGCGCGCGGCCTACGCCTGCGATATCACCTACGGCACCAACAATGAATTCGGCTTCGACTATCTGCGCGACAATCTGGCCTTCCGCCTCGAGGATCGCGTGCAGCGCGGCCTCGTCTACGCGGTCGTCGATGAAGTGGACTCGATTCTCATCGACGAGGCGCGCACGCCGCTGATCATTTCGGGACCCGCCGATGAGAGCACCGAGCTGTACCTCGCGATCAACCAACTGGTGCCGAAACTGACCCGCCAGAAGGAAGAGGACGGCCCGGGCGACTTCTCGGTGGACGAGAAGCAGAAGCAGGTGCATATCAGCGAAGCCGGACATGTGCGCGTTGAGGAACTGATGGCGCAGGCCGGGCTGCTGCGGGAAGGCGAGAGCCTCTATGATCCGGCCAACATCCGCCTGATGCACCATCTCAATGCCGCCCTGCGCGCGCACGCCCTGTACAAGCGGGACGTGGAGTACATCGTCCGCGGCGGGGAGGTAATCATCGTCGATGAGTTCACCGGGCGCACCATGCAGGGTCGGCGCTGGTCCGACGGACTGCACCAGGCGGTGGAGGCGAAGGAGGGCGTTCGCGTCCGCGAAGAAAACCAGACGGTTGCCTCGATCACCTTTCAGAACTACTTCCGGCTCTACCGCAAGCTAGCTGGAATGACCGGAACGGCCGACACGGAAGCCCCGGAGTTCCTGCAGATCTACAATCTGGAAGTGGTCGTGATCCCGACGCACAAGCCGATGATCCGCAAGGACATGCCGGACTTCGTGTACCTGACGCAGAAGGACAAGTTTGAGGCCATCATCGAGGACATCCAGGATTGCGTGAAACGTGGCCAGCCGACACTGGTGGGCACGACATCGATCGAGACTTCGGAATTTTTGGCCGGGCTGCTGCAAAAATCCGCGATTCCGCACCAGGTGCTGAACGCCAAGCAGCACGAGCGCGAGGCACACATTGTCGAGCAGGCCGGCATCCCCGGGTCAGTGACCATCGCCACGAACATGGCGGGCCGCGGTACCGACATCGTGCTGGGTGGCAATCTGAACGCGGAGCTGGCGGCGCTGCCACCCGAAACCGATCAGGCCACGCGCGACGGGTTGCGCGCCGCCTGGCAGGTGCGCCATGACGCCGCACTTGCCGCGGGTGGTCTGCACATCATCGGTACCGAGCGCCATGAATCCCGGCGCATCGACAATCAGCTGCGCGGCCGCTCCGGCCGTCAGGGCGATCCGGGTTCGAGTCGCTTCTTCCTCTCGATGGAAGACAACCTGATGCGTATCTTCGGCGACCCGATGCGCACCAAACGCCTGCTGCAGATGGCGGGCATGAAGGAAGGCGAGGTCATCGAAAGTGGCATGCTCACGCGCCAGATCGAAAAGGCGCAGCGCAAGGTCGAATCACACAACTTCGACATCAGAAAGCAGCTGCTGCTGTTTGACGACGTCGCCAATGATCAGCGCAAGGTCGTCTACCAGCAGCGTACCGAGATCATGGGCACCGAGGATTTATCGGCAGCGATTGCCGGCATCCGCGAGGAAGCCATCGGCACGCTGATGGATCAGTTCATGCCAAAGTCCGCGGCGCCCCAGGACTGGGATCTGCAGGGCCTGGCCGAGGCCTTGGCCCGCGACTTCAGCGCGAGCGTGGATCCGACAGCGTGGCTGGCTGCAGAGCCGGAGCTCGAAGAGGCGACGCTGCGGCAGCGCCTGGTCGAAGCGGTCGCCGCCTCCTATGAGGCCAAGGTCGCGCGCATCGGAGTTCCGATCATGCGTCACGTGGAAAAGGACGTGATGCTGAAGACTCTGGATCATCAGTGGCGTGACCATCTGGCCGCGATGGACTATCTGCGTCAGGGTATCCACCTGCGCGGATATGCCCAGAAGGACTACCGCTTCGAATACAAGCGCGAGGCCTTCGAACTGTTCGCCGCGATGCTTGACCGCGTGAAATTCGACACGGTGTCGGTGGTGTCGAAGCTGGAGATCCGTACCCAGGAGGAAGCGGATCGCGAAGAGGAAATGCGGCGCGAGCGCCTGATGCAGCAGCTGCAGACTCAACATGCCGAAGCGCAATCGGCGTTGTTCGCAGCAGCGCCAGCCGAGCTCGCCGCGCCCGGTGCGCCGTTGCCGGGCTTGCCGGGCGGCCCGATGCCCGGGGCCACGGGCGGCGGCTTCGCTTCCGCATTTGCCGATACCACCGTTGATCCCAATGCGACCTTCATCCGTCAGGACCGCAAGGTGGGCCGCAACGAGCCTTGCCCCTGTGGCTCGGGGAAGAAGTTCAAGCACTGTCACGGCGCCTTGACCGAGTAGCGTGAGCGCATCTGCCACGCTGCGGGTGGTGGCCGCCGCGCTGTGTGATGCACGCGGCCGCGTCCTGATCGCGCAGCGGCCCGCGGACAAGCACATGGGGGGTCACTGGGAGTTTCCGGGCGGCAAGGTGGGCATCCTGGAGAGTGAACCGGAGGCGCTGATCCGCGAATTGCGCGAAGAGCTGGGGGTCGAGGCGCGCGGGCCACAGTTCTGCCTGCGCCTGACCCATGCCTATCCGGACCGCACCGTGGAATTGTCCTTCTGGATCGTGCGGGATTTTGCCGGTGCGCCACGGGGCCTGGATGGCCAGCAGTTGCAATGGGTGCCGGCCGCGCAGCTGGGTCACCAGGATATTCTCGAAGCCGATCGTCCCTTTATCGAAGCCCTGCAGCGACTGTTACAATGATTCAACACTGTTCCGACACCGAGTAACCGAAATGGCCCAGCAACCCGAGCTCCCGGAAATCAAACTTGACGCCGCCAACCTCTACCGCGAGGAGATCTTCACTGATCGGCGCGCCGGTACGCTGCGGCGCATGACTCCCGTGACCACGAATGGTGCCGTGGATGCCACGCGCCCGGTCCTGTTCTCGGGGCAGACCCAGCTGCTGACCCCGGGCGGGGTGCTGCCGCTGGGCTTCGATATCGAGGCTGCGACGCTGCAGGAAGCACTGGACCGCTTCCCCGAGGCCGTCAAACTGGCGCTGGATGAAGCGATCGAGGAAGCCCGTGAGATGCGCCGCGAGCAGGCCTCGCGCATCGTGGTCCCGGATGCCGGGAGCATCGGTGCCGGTCCGGTTGGCGGCGGGAAAATCAAGTTCCCGTGATCAGTCCTCAGGCGCGTCCGGCTCGAGCTGCGATTCAGAGCCTGGGATGGCGTGCTTTTCCGTCAGCCACGCGCCCAGATCAATAATCCGGCAGCGCTCGCTGCAGAACGGCCGAAACGGCGACTGATCCGACCATTCGATACTGCGCCCGCAGGTCGGGCACTTCACTGTGGCAGGCATGGAACGCCCTTAAGCGCAGATGGTCAGTGTAAACGGCACATCCTCTTCGATCGGCGCGGCACGGGTGTTGAACCCGTTCCACTTCAGGAAGCGCACGTTGCAGCGATGCTGGCCGCCACCGCTGATTTCCGGAAACAGACCGTCCTGCGCCGGCAGCGCGATGCGCAGCAGCTGCGCCGGTGCGTCACGGTCGAAACCGATCATGAACACACCGCCCTTGGCGATCTCGTGACGGCTGCGGCCGGCCTGACGGGTCAGCCACAGCAATTCGGCAATCGCATCACACAGCGGGCGCAGCAGCCCCAGCCACTGGCCGAAGGCGCGCATCCGCACCTCGGCCGGCTGACTGAGCCAGCAGAAGTATTCGGGCAGGTCGAACTCGCAGGTGCCGCCGGGGATCGCGCTGCGCAGCTTGATGGAGTTCAGGAACTCCGAGTCGCGGATGGGCTGCAGGAAGGCCGAGCCGGCGTCCATCAGATCGGCACGCAGGCGGCCGAGGTTGGCGATGATCGTCTTCAGTCGCGCGGCATCGACGCCCGGCCGCGACTGAAATTCGTTCAGGTGCGTGAGGTGGCGCTCGAGCTCCTTGAGCGCATCCGAGCGCATGTCACTGCGCGTCGTGATGGACAGGATGTCGAGCAGGCCGGACATGGCCGCACGGGCGCTGGCCGCGGTGGCGATCTCGCTCTGGTACAGCGCCTGGTTGTAGAGGAAATCCAGGCGCATGAAGGTACGCATCCGTTCATTGAGCGGCTGCTCGAAAAGGATCGTCCCCTCATTGCTCTCGAAGACTGGTTGTGCCACCTGCTGTTGGGTTTCGCTCATACCCCTATTGTGCTTGACGCGGGGTCTCGCGCGCCAGAGTGCTGTAGCGGGTATGGAGGGTTTCGACCTGCGCGCGTACTCGCTCGAGGTCGCCGTCGTTCACGAGCACATCATTGGCCGATGCCAGGCGCGCCTGACGGGAGGCCTGCGCGGCCAGCACCGCCCGTGCTTGGGCCAGCGTCACGCCGTCGCGGACCTGCACCCGTCGCAGCTGCAGATCCTCGGCGCAGTCCACCAGCAGTACCCGGTCGACTGTGGCGCCGAGGTCGTGCTCGACCAGCAGCGGAATGACCCATATCTGATAGACACCTGCGGCTGCCTCCGCGCGGCGTCGAAGTTCCGCCATGATGGCCGGATGCATCAAAGCCTCCAGCGCGGCGCGGTCCGCGTCATGTGCAAAGACCCGCTCGCGCAGGGCGCGCCGGTCGAGCTCCCCGGCGGGTGTGAGCAGCTGCGCGCCAAAGTGGCTGATCACGCGTGCCAGCAAGGGGCTGCCCGGTGCGACGAGTTCGCGGGCAATCTGGTCCGTATCGATGACCGGTACGCCCAAGGCCGCGAACAGCCCGCTGACGGTTGACTTGCCACTGGCGATGCCGCCCGTCAGACCGATATGCAGGGGGCGATTCAAGAATGCAGTCCAAACAGGCCCAGATACCCCTCGAGCAGGTCGCGGCCCCACATCAGCATGATCCAGCCCGAGCCGGCCAGGAACGGCCCGAAGGCGATCGGAACCCCGCGCCCCTTGCCCTTCAGGCTCAGCAGCACGCTGCCGACCACGGCGCCTACCGCGGCTGCGCCCAAGACCGTGGGCAGCAGCATGCGCCAGCCCAGGAACGCGCCGAGGGCAGCGAGTAATTTGAAGTCGCCGTAGCCCATGCCCTCCTTGCCCGTGAGCAGCTTGAACAGGTGATAGACGCTCCACAGGCTCAGGTATCCGGCCATGGCGCCGATGATGCTGTCATGCAGGGCCACTGGCAGGGAACCTTCCGGGTTGGTCTGCAGGAAGGCGCTCGTGGCCACACCCAGCCACACCAGCGGCAGGGTCATGGAGTCCGGCAGCAGTTGGGTATCCACATCGATGAACGTCAGCGCGATCAGGAACCAAGTCAGCACCAGTGCCGCCAGCGCCGGGGCGCCATAGCCGAATTTCCAGGCGACCAGGGCGGATAGCAGGCCCGTCAGCGCTTCGATCAGCGGATAGCGCGCGCTGATGGGCGTGCGGCAGTTGGCACAGCGCCCGCGCAGGAACAGGTAGCTGATCAGGGGGATGTTCTGCACCGCGGTGATGGGCGCCTGGCACTTCGGGCAGGTCGAGCGTGGCACCACCAGGTTGAAGCGCGGCGCGGCCGGGAGCGCAGCATGGGGATCGGCGAGTTGCGCGCATTGCAGCCGCCACTCGCGCTCCAGCATCACCGGAACCCGGTAGATGACCACATTCAGGAAGCTGCCCACCAACAGCCCGAGTACCAGCACGGCGCCGATGAAAAAGCTTGGCGAGCCGGCCAGGGCAGCAAGCAGCACCATGGGCGGTCAGGCTCGCCCCGGGGCGATCACACCACCGAACCGAGCTTGAAGATTGGCAGGTACATGGCGATCACGAGGCCGCCGACCAGCACGCCGAGCACCGCCATGATCAGCGGCTCGAGCAGGCTCGACATCGAATCCACGGCGTTGTCGACTTCGGATTCATAGAAGCTGGCGACCTTGCCGGCCATGGTATCGAGCGAGCCGGATTCCTCACCGACCGCGATCATCTGCACGACCATGTTGGGGAAGATGCCGGTATTTTCCATGGCCCGCTGCAGGCGCTGGCCGGTGGCGACTTCCTCGCGCATGCGCAGCACGGCGTTCTCGAACACGATGTTGCCGCAGGCGCCGGCCACGGATTGCAGCGCTTCAACCAGCGGTACACCCGCGGAGAACATGGTGGCCAGGGTACGTGCGTAGCGTGCGATCGCCGACTTGTTGAGGATGGGTCCGATGATCGGGAACTTCAGCAGCCCCCGATCGAGCAGTTCCTGCATGCGACGTGAGCGTTTCTTGAAGTAGATGAAGGCATAGATGGCACCGCCGATCACCACCGCCAGGTAGATGCCCTTGGCCTGAACGAGCCGCGACAGGTTGATCACCATTTGAGTGAAGGCCGGCAGGTCGGCGCCGAAGCCCTTGAACAGGCTTTCGAACTGCGGAATCACGAAAATCAGCAGGATGACCGTGACGATGATGGCGACGACCAGCACGGCCGTCGGGTAGAAGAGGGCCTTCTTGACCTTGCTCTTGAGGGCCTCGGTCTTTTCCTTGTAGGTGGCGATCTTGTCGAGCAGGCTTTCCAGCGCGCCGGCGTGCTCGCCGGCCTCCACCAGGTTGACCGTCAGCTTATCGAAGTACAGCGGCTGTTTGCCAAGCGCCTCGTGCAGCGTGGAGCCGGCTTCGATGTCGCCCTTGATGCCGAGAATGAGCTTCTGCGCCGCGGGCTTGTCATGACCGGAGCCGACGATCTCCAATCCCTGCACCAGCGGAATACCTGCCGCCAGCATGGTGGCGAGCTGACGCATGAAGACCGAGATGTCCTGTGGCTTGACCTTGCCGCCCGAACGCAGTGCGCCGGACTGCTTACGGATGCGCGAGGCGGCAATACCCTGGCGACGCAGATCGGCACGCAACGCGGCCTCATCGGGCGCGACGCTCTTGCCTTTGACCTTATTGCCCTTCTTGTCGCGGCCTTCCCAGGTGAAGGGAGTGTCGCGCCTGATGCTTTTGACGGTCTGTGTGGTAGCTGCCTGGGCCATGCGTTAGTACCTGCAAGTCATTCGATGGTGACGCTGTTGATCTCTTCGAGACTGGTCAGCCCGCTCTTGACCTTCTCAAGGCCCGAACGGCGCAGGTCCCAAAAACCTTCCTTGTTCGACTGGTCGGAAATGTCGACGGCGCTGCCGCCGGCCAGAATGATGCGGGCAATGGCATCGGTGACGGGCATGACCTGGTAGATGCCCACCCGGCCCTTGTAGCCGTCCGTGCAGTTGGCGCAGCCCTTGGGAGCGAAGATGCGCATTCCGGTCTCGATGTCCGCGGCCTGGAAGCCCTCCTTCACCAGCGCCTCGCGTGGTACGTCCAGGGGCGCCTTGCAGTGCCCGCACAGCCGTCGGCACAGCCGCTGGGCAATGATCAGGCTGACGGAGGTGGCGATGGCGTAGGGCTTCACACCCATGTCGATGAGGCGCGTCAGAGTCTGCGGCGCATCGTTCGTGTGCAGCGTGGAGAGCACCAGATGTCCGGTCTGCGCGGCCTTGATGGCGATCTCGGCCGTCTCCAGGTCGCGGATTTCGCCGACCATGATGACATCGGGGTCCTGGCGCAGGAACGCGCGCATGGCGGCTGCAAAGGTCAGTCCCACTTTGGGATTGACGTTGACCTGGTTGACGCCCGGCAGATTGATTTCGGAGGGGTCTTCGGCCGTGGAGATATTGGTGTCTTCACGATTGAGAATGTGCAGGCCCGTATACAACGAGACGGTCTTGCCGCTGCCGGTGGGGCCGGTCACGAGAATCATGCCCTGGGGCTTCGCCAGGAACTTCAGATACAGTTCCTTTTGCTTGGGCTCGTACCCCAGTGCGTCGATGCCAAGCTGCGCCTGGGAGGGATCCAGGATACGCATCACGATCTTCTCGCCGTACAGCGTCGGACAGGAACTGACGCGAAAATCGATGGCGCGGTTCTTGGAGAGCCGCATCTTGATGCGGCCGTCCTGGGGGACACGTCGTTCGGCGATGTCCAGGCGTGACATGACCTTCAGGCGCGCGGCGAGCTTGCCGGCCAGCTGCACGGGTGGCTGCGCGATTTCCTTCAGAATGCCGTCCATGCGGAAGCGAACGCGGTAGGTCTTCTCGTATGGTTCAAAATGGATGTCGGATGCGCCGCGGCGGATGGCATCGAGCATGAGCTTGTTGACGAAGCGGACGATCGGGGCGTCTTCGACGTCATCGCGGGTGACTTTGTCATCCGGGCCCTCATCACCGCCGGTGACTTCGAGCGAGTCGAGGTCCATGCCCTCTTCGTCGCTGAAGGCGGGCATCTGGTTGTCGGCCTGTTCGACGGCCTTGTCGACCGCCTTCTGCAGCTTGTCGTCCTCGACGACCACCGCCTCCACGCCCATGCCGGTCTGAAACTTGATCTCGTCAATGGCGTGCAGGTTGGTCGGATCCGCCACCGCCAGAAACAGACGTTTGCCGCGCTTGAAGACCGGCAGCACCCGGTGTTTGACGAGCAGCTTTTCACTGACCAGGCGGACGGTCTCGGGATCGAGATTGCTGGCATCCAGGTCGAACAGCGGCACGCCAAATTCGCTGGAGGCGGCGATGGCGATGTCGCGGGCGTTGGCCGCCCCTATTTTCACCAGGTGGGTGACGATGCTGCGGCCGTCCTTCGTGGCGGCCACGGCCTCCATCATGGCGGCCTCTTCGACAACACCATCCTGCACCAGACGCTGCGGCAGACCGCCGAGCGCCGATCGGGGCGTGGAAGCTAAGGAGGCGTTCTCATTCATGGACTTACGCTAATCAACCTTGTGCGCCTAGGGTAGCGGAACCTAGTGTAGCGGACGCCTCACGCTAGGCAATTGTCAAATCTACCGGCGATAGTCGCACAACTGGGCCTGCGGTCTGCGTGATTGGTCTCGCAAAAGAAGAAGCCCCCTCGCAGGCAGGGGGCTTCGGCCTTAGGCCCTGGACGGTTTTACTGGCAGACGGTCGGCATGTAGCTCGGGGTGGTCGCGAACGGCCCCGTGGCGGCGGCGGCGGCGGTTCCGCCGTTCACGACGACGAGAGCCGGCGGGCCCGTGATGGCTTTCTGGGCCGCGGTGCCGTCATTGCACACCCAG
>Ga0182030_10002584_pt1 | contig 38518 bp, 37 predicted proteins | sample 812S3MmetaG_FD_121299 | JGI IMG/M metagenome (GOLD analysis project Ga0182030, IMG submission 121299) | Permafrost microbial communities from Stordalen Mire, Sweden - 812S3M metaG (Illumina Assembly) | ecosystem: Environmental > Terrestrial > Soil > Wetlands > Permafrost | place: Sweden...
GGCACCCAACGTTACATCGAAGTACGCGGCGCCAAGCTTTACACGCAAATTTACGGTCATGGACCGCCAATTGTGTTTTTGCACGGCGGGATGGCATTCTTTGACAATAGCTTCGGAAGGCAAAGGGATTATTTTGCGACCTATCGCACCGTCATCGGCATAGATCAGCGGGGTTATGGGCACAGTCCTGATGGCCCTTGGTCACTTTCATACCAGATGATGGCGGATGACACGGCCGCCATCATCGAGAAGCTCGGCCTGGGACCCGTTGACGTCGTGGGACACAGTGATGGTGCCAATCTTGCCCTGCTTCTCGCGCGAGATCACCCACGGATGGTTCGTCATTTGGTAATTTCGGGCGCCAATATCCGAGTGGATCTCTCTCCGGACGAAAAACTGCGCCCTCAATGGTCACCGCAACAATTAGACGCACATCTTCGCGCAGTCGCCGATAGGCTGCCGCCGTGGTTCTTGCCAGACTACACGAAGGTCAGTCCCGACGGTCCTGGTCACTGGATGACCTTATTGGCGAAGAGCTACGACATGTGGCTTCAGCCCGTCGTCATTGAACCGGCTGACCTCAAGAAGATATCAATTCCAGTACTGGTAATGGCTGGTGACCACGACTTCTCCTCCATCGAAGAAAATGCCGAGATATTCCGAGACCTGCCGAATGGGCAGCTCATCATTGTGCCGGCGAGCAACCACGGAACATTCAACAAACGACCGGAGCTGGTCAATCTCGCAATACGCGAATTTCTGGATCAACCTGATAATGGCGCCCCGCCACATTAGACTGATGACGATCGTTTACATGGAAGGTGGCGACCCAACCCAGCCTAAGTCGCCGATGAGACTCCTGGCCCCGAGCACCCTGGTTCTTGCGTCGCACAAAAGCGTCTCGCTGTCGGAGGCGCTGTGTACGGTGGAGAACAGACGTGGATGCGCAATGCTGCTTTCATCCACCGGGACCGTGAATAGCGACGAGCGCCCCAGCGGGCACCAATACAGAGGGTTTACAATGTTGGAGAGCGGTACGCACGAGGTGAGATCGTCCAGGACGCGTACGGCCGGATGAAGGCCGCGATTGCGCAACGATAGACTTCACCCGCGATTCGCGATCTGCGCGGCCCTGCTGGTCGCCTCCGTCGGCACGGCGGCCGAGCCCGCCGACGCGCCCTCCTCGCCCAGCGATGCGTCATCGGCCGGCCCGGCACCGGTCCCGTCCGACGCCCCTCCCGCGGAGGCCTACCGATTTTCCGTCGACCCCAAGGGCAATGACGTAATCGTGGGCGAGGTGCAAATCACCCGGACCACCCCGCAAGACAGCCTGCCTGACATCGCTCGTCGCTTCAGTGTCGGGTACAACGAAATCCAACGCGCCAATCCCGGTGTGGACATGTGGGTACCGGGCGCTGCGCGCCGGGTGGTGGTTCCCACGCAGTTTGCGCTGCCGGACGCACCGCACGTAGGCATCGTCGTGAACATCGCGGAGATGCGGCTCTACTACTTCCCACCGCGCCGCCACGACGGACAGGAAGTCGTCTACACCTACCCCATCGGCATCGGCCGCGTGAGCTGGAAGACGCCGTCGGGCGTCACAACCGTGGTACGGAAGGTCGTGAACCCCGTTTGGCGGCCGCCGGCGGATATCCTCGAGGAACACCGCGAAGAAGGTGATCCCCTGCCGGCCGAAATCCGCCCGGGTCCCGACGATCCCATGGGTACGCGGGCGCTCTACCTGGGCTGGCCCGAGTATGCGATCCATGGCACCAACAAACCCGTGGGAGTGGGCATGCGCGTGAGTCACGGGTGCATGCACCTCTACCCGGAGGACATTCTTCAACTCTACAACATGGTTCCTCTCGGCACCGAGGTCCGCGTAGTGAATCAGCCCTTCGTATTCGGCTGGCACCGGGGCGACCTGTACATGCAGGCTTTCGGCCCCCTCGCCGGAGATCAGCGCGATTGGCAAAATGCCACCCGCGAACTTCTCGAACAGGCCATGGGCCCGGACATCCAAAAGCAACTGCAGGCCCGCCACCAGCAGGTGCGCTGGGACCTCGTCCTGCAGCTGGTCCACGATCCTCAAGGGATACCGGTGGCGATCACCGATTCCAATGCCAGTATTCAACAGGTCCTGGAGAATGCCCGGGAGGTCGCGAATCGCACCCCCGACGGCGCACCATCCCCAGATAGGTGAACCGCGGGCTGACGGTCAGCGTCGCAAGCCGTCCAGAGGTTACTGCCTCACCATTTTGATGCACTCGAGCGCCGGGGGCGCACTTCGGCGCGCAGATGCACGACCGGGCCGCTCTGATGCGCTCGATCCACCTCAACATAATTATCCTTGTCGGTGATGCGGTAGCGGGTGACAAGATGGCCGCCGGCCGGGACACGAACGGTTAGGTCGTAGCCGCCGTTATCGTGATAAGTGAGAGAGCGGCGCGGTGGCATCGTGACATCCATGATGTCGGGGATCTGCAGTACATCGCCGTTGGCGCGAGGTCCAAGGGACTTCGCCGCGATTTCGTAGTTGCTGATCAATACCTGCACGGTGCGACGATCGTTGGAGCGTCCAGCCATTACCGCGAATCCTGCATCGTCCGAGCCCGACGTGCGCAACAGTTCCGGCCTATCCTTCATCAAATGATCGAACGCCCCGTTATCGATTACATCGTAACTTTTTGTATCGCTGGGGCACACAGTACCAATCCGAACTATGGTATCCGCTCCGGAAGGGGTCGCCGCAGATCGGCACCGGTAGTGTGATCATGCAAGACGCAACCAAAACCATCCGCATCAACGATTGCGGTCTCGCTGAATTTTTGGATATAGCGGCCGGCTTCGGCACGAATGGCTTCGGGTTCGTCGTAACCCCGAACGTCGACCATCTGATTCGTTACAACGAGGACGCGACATTTCGCGACATCTACCAACGGGCCGACTTCGTCTTGATGGACAGCCGGTTCTTGGCCGGCGTGCTCAAGCTTATGACGGGTTTGCAAATGCCCACTTGTCCCGGAAGCGACTTGACGGCGGGACTCTTTGAGTCGGTGATCGGTCCCGCGGATGACGTTCTGCTGATCGGCGGAACCGCATCGCAAGCGGCGTCATTGCGCAAGACGTACGACATTCATCGCTTACGGCACTACAACCCGCCCATGGGATTCGTCGACGTTCCCCACGAGCTCGAGGCCTGCCTGCGGTTCATTGAGCAATCTGGCTCGTTCCGGTATTGCTTCTTGGCCGTGGGCTCTCCGCAACAGGAGCGCGTCGCTTACCTGCTGAAACTACGAGGACACGCGCGTGGATTGGTGTTGTGCGTGGGCGGTGCCATTAACTTTCTCACCGGAGTCGAACGTCGGGCACCGGTCTGGATACAGCACGTGGGATTCGAGTGGCTGTTCCGGCTAGTCCGGGACCCTTGGCGCCTGGCGCGCCGCTATCTCATCCGAGGGCCGAGGATTCTCCTGTTGCTGCCGACACTTCAGTGGAAATTAGTGGGCTCCTATGCCCTCGAGCGCGGCGGATCGCCGGCACACGCGGGGTTGGAGGGCGGTGCAAACTCCAGGCCATCGCATAGCGAGACTGAGACCCCCGATGACACTTTAAACCATCCCGAACACAAAGCTGCTTCTGCGGTAACAGCCAGGCAGTGGGAACCGTAGCATCGGTCGTGGCCCGCGACGGCACGCCGCCGAGGTTATGCATCTCGAGCCCCCAACGGTCATGGCGTTCGTCCCTGGTGCGGGGGACTAACCGGTTGCGGCGGTTTAGATCAACATTACCCGTCGATGACCGGGTTCCGCAACGTGCCAATCTTCTCGATTTCCACCTCAACGACGTCGCCCGCTTTCATGAATCGCGGCGGCTTTTGGCTCCAGCCAACGCCGGCGGGCGTTCCTGTTGTGATGACATCGCCTGCAACGAGATCAAATATTGTCGAACAATAATTGATGATCTGGGGGATTTTGAATATGTGATGGGACGTATCGGAGGATTGAACGATCTCGCCATTCAAGCGGGTTTGGAGCTTGAGATTTTCGGGATCGGGAATTTCGTCTGCGGACACCATCCAGGGGCCGAACCCACCGGTGTTTTGGAAGTTCTTCCCGGAGGCAATCTGCTTCGCGTGAAATTGCCATTCCCGAACGCTTGCGTCGTTGAATATCGAATAACCGGCAATGTGACTGAGCGCGTTTGATTCCGGGATACGCCGGCCTGGTGTGCCGATAATGATGGCGAGTTCCCCCTCCCAATCGAGGGAGTCTGATTCGGCGGGTCGAACAATGGGCTGGCCGTGAGCCGTGGTGGAGCGCCAGACACGCAAAAAAATCGGCGGAAACTTGGATAATTCGACCTTCAGCCCAGAAGCGACCACCTCATTGTGATGGTCCAAATAGTTGCGGACCATGCAACAGATTTTTTCCGGGCGTGGAATGACCGGCAAGAATTGAATGTCGGACAGCAGGAGTTCTGGCTGTGCCAGTTTCAACTCTCCGCGGCGCCCATACTCGGAACTACCTATGTAGGCGGCCAAGGATTCGAAACGCCCGCCGAACGCGGCTCGAAGATCCACCACGCCATTCCCGACAATCGCACCCCAGGTCTCTCGATCACCGGCTTTATATGATAGGAAACGCATAATTCCTCAAGTTGTGCCAACACGCAGATCGATCGCGAGCCGCTTCGGCGCGCGTGCCTTCATTCGCAAACGTCCGGGTCGTCCCCGTGACCGGCTTCAGTCCAATTGCCCACTGTTCAAGACCGCCGCAACTGACTTGGCCGTCTTTCGGATATGTCCGGTCAGCAATTCCACCGACACGCTGGAATTCCTGCCGATCACCGCATCCATGAGTTGCTTGTGTTCAGAATTTTTCTGTCGGGGCGTGGTGCGGAATTTGGCGGAAACTCGCCGGTAACGGTCCGACAGCAAAAAATACTCCGCGCATAACTGAAGCAGCTTCGGGGAAGTGCAGGCGCTGAGAAGCGAAAAATGGAATTCACGATGGCGCTCATGCCACTCGGCCGGCAGTATCGGTGCCAAGGGTGGCATTCGTTTCTCCATCGCGGCCAAGCGGTGATACGCGGCGACGATGGCCGCTTCCCAAGCATCGTCCCCGGTGTTGATCGATTCCGCGAGCGCCTCGCCCTCGAAGAGCAATCGAAGCCGCGTAATTTCCCGCAACTCCGCCTCGCTGACTGCAGCGACGCGAAAGCCCCGCCGATCCTCGAGTTCGGCAAGCCCTTCGGAAGCTAGGCGACCCAAGGCTTCACGGATCGGCGTACTCGAGTATCCGTATCGTTGCTGCAACGCGTCAAGGCGCAACCGCTCCCCGGGTACGAGTTCTCCAGAGAGGATGGCCTCGCGTAGCTGCGTCTGCAGCTGAGTGCTCAGGGGCTGGTGCGTCAGGTCTGTCATTGCGCAGGATCGCCAAATTAACACAATGCCGGCGTTTTTTTGCACAATCTTGCTTAGTTTGCAGTCTCTGCGAAAAAGGATCAGCATTAACTCATTTACAGCAGTTAAATACCCGGCCGCCATGCTCGACCCGATCATTTGCGTCAAGGATATCGCCTGGATTCGGCTGAAGTCGCCGGACCTCTCCCTGGCGGAACAGTATTTGACCGATTTCGGTCTCGTACTGAGCGAGAGAACGCCCGATGCTCTCTACATGCGGGGTACCGACCCGGAACATCACATACATGTCACCGAGAGGGGCGACGCCGCGGTCACTGCGATCGCCTTCTGGGCGCGGTGCGAGGAGGACCTCTACCGACTCTCCCGGGAGGCTCGGGGAGCTTCGGGTGTGGAATCGCTCGATGAGCCGGGCGGTGGAAAGCGCGTTCGCCTGATTGATAACAACGGGATCGGTATCGAAGTGGTTTGGGGCGTGCAGAGACTGGCTGCCCTACCCGTCGAGAGCTACCCGCTCAATTTTGGCCACAGCAATAAGCACGCCCGCGCGGGCGACCTGCTGCGGGTGTCGCAGCGACCCTCCAGGGTCAAGCGGATAGGCCATGCTGTCCTCAGCACGCCCGTCATCGCCGACTCGGTCGCTTGGATGAATCGACATCTCGGAATCGTCCGATCGGATGAGGTTCACGCCGAAGGAGATCCTCACACGTTGGTGGCAAGTTTCAATCGCATCGATGGCGGTGAGGCCTATGTCGATCACCATGTGATCATGTTCGGACGCTTTCATACCGCGGGATTGAACCACGTTTCCTTTGAAGTGCAGGATCTTGATGATTTGGCCATCGGTCACGAATGGTTGATGCAGAAGTATCCCGACCTGCATGTCTGGGGCCTGGGAAGGCATACCTTGGGCAGCCAGATTTTTGACTATTGGCGCGATCCCTGGGGCCGGCAGCATGAGCATTGGACGGACTCCGACGTGCTCAATTGCAATCATGAATATCGAATGCATACACAAAGCAAGGGACTTCGATCTCAATGGGGTCCGCAGGCGCCGCAAATATTTCGTGATGCCGCGAGTCGCTGACCGCCTCTTTTCCAGCAACGACCTTTCCCCGCAAATACAGAAGGCTGACCAACATGAGTGCCGCTATCAAGATTTCGGATGCCGAGAAGCAGGTGAACGAATTTCTCGAACGAACGCATCAGTTGTTCATCGGCGGAAAATGGGTGACTGCGGCATCGGCTGAGACGATTGACGTGGAGAATCCGTCGACCGGCCAATTCTTGACGCGAATTGCGGCGGGCAATGCCGTGGATATCGACCGTGCGGTGGCGAGCGCGCGGAATGCCTTCACGAGCGGTCCATGGCAGAAGATGCCCGCATCCCAGCGGTCATTGCTGCTGTACCGCCTGGCTGACGCCATCGAATCGAATTTCGAGGCCATTGTGCTGCTCGAGAGTCTCGACATGGGCCTGCCAGTGACCGTCGGGCGGCACGTGGATATTCCGAAGGCCATCGAGTGGTTGAGGTACTACGCCGGCTGGGCGAATAAGATTTCGGGTGAAACCCCCCTCGCCTCCTCTGGCGTGACTGGCTTCTCCTTCACTCTGCGCGAACCCATCGGCGTCGCCGGGCTGATTACGCCCTGGAACGCCGTATTCCTGATGGCGGTCAACAAAATTGCACCCGCGCTCGCCGCTGGTTGCACGTGCGTATTGAAGCCCGCTGAACTCGCGCCGATGACAGCCCTATTTTTGGGCGATCTGATCGCGCAGGTGGGTTTTCCCGAGGGTGTCGTCAATATCGTCACGGGCCTCGGCCCCGTGGCGGGCCAAGCCTTGGTGGACCATCCTGGTGTGAATAAGATCTCCTTTACCGGCTCGACACGCGTCGGTAAATCGATTTTGCAATCCGCCGCCGGGAACCTGAAGCGGGTCACGTTGGAACTGGGTGGAAAATCTCCCATCGTCGTATTTGCCGACGCAGATTTGGAGAAAGCGGCCAAAGCCATTTCGGGTGAACTGTTTTTCAAGACCGGACAATACTGCGCCGCCGGGACTCGACTCTTTGTGCATACGAAAGTGTTCGACCCGTTGGTGGAGAAAATCGTCACTCGAGCACGTACCCTGAAGATCGGGCCGAGCGCCCTGTCCGACTCCGAGATGGGTCCGATCATCTCCCAGAAACAGTTGGACCGAGTCATGGGGTACATCGACGGGGCGCGCGCCCAGGGGGCTACCGTGGTCACCGGCGGTGGCCGCATCGCGCGGGAGGGCTACTTTGTGGAAGCCACCGTCCTCACCAACACCCGCGCCGATATGAGCGTTCGCCAAGACGAAATTTTTGGTCCCGTCATTTGCGTCGACCGGTTCGAAGACGGCGATGATCTGGACAAAATTGCTTCGCGAGCGAATGACTCGATCTACGGTCTGGCGGCAAAGATCTGGACCCGGGACTTGGGAACTGCACATCAGATGGCGCGCAAGTTGCACACGGGCTCGGTCATCGTCAACGGCGGTGGCGGTGAATCGCCGCTGCCGTTTGGCGGGGTAAAAATGTCCGGTATGGGGCGGGAAAACGGCCTGGAAGGGGTTCTGTCGTATACGGAACTGAAATCAGTCGCGATGGGTTTTTGATTTCGTTGCGCGTCCCGTCATTCCGCTTCAGGTCCACCCGACCGTTCTTGAAACGGAACATGGAAATCATCCCGTCTCCATTGAAAACCTGGTCATCGCCCAATAGTGGCGGAAAGTGCGGATCCGGTTGCACCCGATAAAAGGCTCCGTCCAGTCCCAAGGGCAGCTTGCCTTCCGTTTCCAGATCCTCGACATCTGCCTCGATGCGGATGGGTGCGAAGTCGCCGGTGAATGTACGAGTCTTCGGGAATGACGGCATTAGGGCTCCTCGATATGGGGTGCTACGGCGCGCACCGCCTCAAAGCCTGAAAAGCTTTTCCGCGTTCGTCTGAAAGAATTTCCTCTTGTCCGGCGGTGTCATGTCCATGTCATCGAGCGTGACCACTTCTTCCGGTGGACATTGGTAGGGGTAGTCCATCGCGTACAGGACACGGTCGATCCCGATCGCATCCTGGGTGAACTTGATCGCCTGCGGCCACGCCACCCCGGAACTGGTGATATGGAAATTTTCTTTCAAGTAATTGGAAACCTTTTCCTTTTTCAGCGGCTTGATGCTCTCGTAACGCTTGGACCGAACTCCGGCCGCGTGCATGAAATCGAGGCGGTACATCCAGAACGGAAGCGCCTCGCCCATGTGGCCGATGATGATCTGCAATCTTGGATAGCGATCCAGGGTCCCGCTGGTGATCATGCGCAACGCATGTAGACCCGTTTCAACGCCGAATCCGAAGACGGCACCGTCCAGACCCGCCTCAAGCATTGGCCGGATCATGTCCCGGGGAGGAGTATTCGGATGGATATAGATCGGCATGTTCAATGCCTCGGCGGCCTCAAGAATAGGCGAGAATTTTGGATGATCCAGATACTCCCCGTGAGTGTGAGAATTGACGATCACGGCGCGAAATCCATATCGCCGCACGCCACGCTCGATTTCCCGGGCCGCCGCTTCCGGATCTTGGGGCGCGATGGCCACCATGCCGGTGAACCGATCCGGGTGCCTCCCGCATGCCTCACCCAATTGGTCGTTGGCCAGCGTCGCGAGGGCGACCGCCTTGTCTTTCGACAGGATCTGCGTCCCCGGCGATGTGAGCGCAATGACCTGTCGATCGATTCCGCGCGCATCCATATCCGCGATTCGCTTGTCGCCCAGATCTTGCAAGCGGTCGAAAATCCAGGTGGCACGCTCGCTCGGGGAGCGCATGTAGAAGCCCATCAAACTCAGGAAGCCGGGATCGGGATCCGGACCGTCGAGAATTTCATCGTACATCGGCATCATCTCACGGGGCGCAAATGCCTCTTCCGTGGCGATGCGCAGGTATCCTCTATCGCCGCCTGTTTTCAGATCGATGGTCAAGTCTGGCTCCCGGTAGTTGAATCGGCTGGGTGCGCATGGAGTCCGCCGCCCACGGCCCTGGTGCATGGCGACTCCGAAGCATAATTAATGCCCTTAAATGAAATTTTCATTTAATCTCTGTAAATAGTCAAGGTCTCGACTCGCATGCGTAAAGGCACCAAACCACTTCGGGAAGGCTCAAAACTCGACCTCGAGATCATTCTCGAGGCGGCGTTTGCCGTCTTGGATACCTATGGACTTGACGGACTCAACCTGATCGCGGTGGCCGACAAGCTGGAGGTCAAATCACCCGCGTTGTACTGGCACGTCAAGAACAAGGCAGAACTCATCGGGATCATGTCCGCGACGATCATGCGCACTGCAATGCAAGTGGACGAGGATGAGAATCTGCATTGGCGCGACAAATTGTTGATCTCGGGCCGCCGGTTGCGTCGAGCGTTGCTTCAACACCCCGACGCAACGCGCCTGTGCCTTGCAGCGAAACCCATCACGAACCCGGATGCGGCGGCTATGAAACTGGCCAAGCCCTTGATCGCGTCAGGGCTCGACGCGCGTCAAGCCTTGAGCTTCCAATCGGCCGTGATCAGTTTCACGGTCGGTTCCGCTGCCTTCGAGCAGAGTCCGTCGTTCCACGATTTCCTGACTCATATGATCGATTTTGACGAGAGTTTTGAAACGGGTCTGCAGGCCATGGTTTGCGGATTTCAAGCGTGCACCGAATGCAACAGCCCAACGTGCCAGGTGGCGCAAGCGATGCGCGCTTCCCAATAACACCGCGGCACGGGTCTTAGGCCGTTTTTGCGAGGAGCGCGGTACAGGCCGTCAGCGGTGGGTTGCCCGCCCTCACTTCCGCGCTGCCGGATTCCCGTCTTCAGGTCTCGTAACGGTCTTTGGAATCGAGTAAGTTCCCACCGCGTGCGCAACGGGAGCCGAGGAACCTTCCGAGAATAGCGACACCTCGCCCACGGCTAGCGTCTTGCCCAATTTGAGTATGGTGCACACCGCGATGATGTCGCGATCGGCCGCAGGCTTCCTTAAAAAATTGACGTTCAGACTGGTGGTTACGGTCAGTGGAACAATGCCGATGGTTCCCAAAATTGCCACATAGAGTGCGAAATCTGCTGTGGCCATCAACACCGGCCCCGAAACGGTTCCGCCGGGCCGGAGTTCATCGAATCCCACCGGGTGGCGGACCGTGGCCGACAAGGGTCCTACCTGTTCCACAATACCCTTGGCCTGCGGAAATGTCGTAGCCAGAAACTCGCGCACCGTCTCCAACGTAGTCATTTGCCACCCTCTTTCGATTCCACGTTCCAACCTCCTGCAATGCTACCTCCGAGGCAGTTGCGGCGCCTCACCGGGCCTCTATGATCCCGCCATCGGGATTAAACCAGGAGACCATCATGCATTCGATGACATTCACCCGGAAGCCCGCCCCCGCACCATGACACCCGATGATCCTGCTCAAAATCCGGTCCGACCTGCGATGACGCACTTTTTCTACATGGACGACACGGATCCCTCCAAGGTTGCCCATTGGCACGGATCGGTAGGCCCGGCGGCTTTCTAGTACGATCTCTCGCCGAGGATCACCGTGGCGAAAACCACCCACAGATTCGAAGAGTTTTTTTCGATGCTCACGACTCTGGCCACACCCCAGGCGAGTGTCACACAGGAGCTGCGAGGCGCGATCAACGCCGCATGGCCCATCAGCGGGGTCACTTCGTCTTCCATGCGCCACTGGGCGTGGCAATTGGCTACAAACCCGGCTTCAATCAGCTTAAACTTCACGGCGATTTCGGGGCTTTGCTCGTCACCATGCGCAAATTGAAAAAATCGAAAAGCACAGAACCATTGCGCCGCGCCCCAAAACGGCCGAAAAGCGCGGGCACGACCATCGATGACATCGCTGCAGCGGCCCGCGTATCGATTGCGACCGTTTCGAGATACTTCAATTCGCCAGGGATGTTGAAGGTGAAGACGGCAAAGCGCGTGCGTGACGCCGTCGAGAAGCGTGGTTATGTTCCCAGCATGGTCGCAAGCGGTCTGGCGTCGAACAAATCGCACCTGGTGGCCGCAGTTGTCCCCGTCGTCTCGCAATCGTTGTTCAACAGTACCGTTCAGGGGTTGTCCGACGCGTTGACCGACCAGGGATACAACGTCATGTTGTGCTTGTCGGGGATCAACGACGAATATCTCCACCGGCAATTGATGTCCATCGTCGGACGCCGACCGGACGGCATCATTCTGACGGGAACGACGGTGGATCCGGCGTCCCGCAAACTTCTGGTTCGTGCCGGAATATCCACGATCGAAACATGGGACCTGCCCGCGGACCCGATCGATTTGGTGGTGGGGTTGTCGCACGAGAAGGTGGGGATCGCAATCGCCCGCCACGCCATCGCAACGGGCCGCCGGCGCGCTTTCGTCATATCCGCCAACGGCGCACGGGCCCAAACCCGGCGCGACAGCTTCTCTCGCACGATGGTCGAATCCGGCGCACCGGAGCCCATCATAGCGACGTTCCCGGGTTCGACCACGTTCGGTCAAGGGCGAACCGCAGTCGCCGCCCACCTGAATGAAGGTCGGCGACCCGATCTGATCGTGTGTTCATCCGATATGTGCGCCCAGGGGGTCATCCACGAGCTGCAACGCCTGGGATTGCGGGTACCGGAAGACATCGCGGTGATCGGGTTCGGGGATTTCGGTTTCGCGGCCGATCTTACGCCCTCGCTGACCACGATCAAAATCGACGGCAACAGGATTGGCCAGCAGGCCGTCAATTTTCTGATGTTGCGCGCGCAGGGTAAGAAGATCGAGAATCCCGTCGTCGACATCGGCTTTTCGCTGATACTCCGCGAGAGCGGCTGACGACACCATCAGCCCCCGCGAAGCAGCGGCATCAACTGGCTTCCGACGTCCTCGAGCAACTCCAACCGAAGCACGATTTCGCTGATGCGACGGGCAAGTGACTCGTCCGTTGGGTTGGCCGCATAGCGTGCGCAATCCATGAATTTCCCGATCGAGGCGTCTTCGGTCATTGGATTCCGCGGGTGTCCGAGCGGGAAACTCACGTCGAGCTCGTGGCGGGTTCCGCGGCAGGTCGCGATGACGATTTTCGTTCCAATGCTGTTTTCAGGCAGATCCTGATCGACGACGAGGCTCACCTTCTGGGCGATGCGCAAGGTCTCCGGCGCTTGCAGCGCCGCCGCGGAAAAGCTGTCGATCGTCACCCGCCCGTGAATCAGCGCGCTCGCACAGACGAACGGCAGGCTGAACTTCGCGTCGATCGCTGTGGCCGGATGCCGCTTCGTCGCCAGCGGCTCGTCGAGCATCCGCAGGATCCGACCGCCGTGTAACTCGATGCGTTGAACATCCGTGCTGGGCAGCCCGTGCTCGGCCCGCAACTCGACGATCCCCTGAATCGCTGCGTGCGTGCCCCGACAGGACGGCCAGGGCTTTAGGCTGATGTTGTCGATCTCGAAGCTGCGGCCCAGGTCGCGCAGAATGGCCGATGGCTCATAGGCCCCTCGGGCGAACATGGCGAAGAACCCCGCCTGGCCCTCGAGCGGCAGATCGAAGCCGGTGACACCCCGCGCCGCCAAGAGAGCCGAGGTCACGGCGGCGCGGGCACCGAACGCATCCCGAACGGCACGCATCACCGAGTCGGGACTGTACTTGATCTCGCCGCTGCAGGTCGCCTGGCACAGGGTCAATGAGAGGGCATCCCGCGTCTGCCGGGCCCCGAGATGCAGCAATCTCGACGCCGCGGCCGTTGCCCCGAACGCCGCGAGAATGGGCGGCGGATACCACCCATAGTCCGACATCGATGCCCGCAGGGCCAACCCCATCCTCACCGCCACCTCGCAACCCACCGCGATGGCCGAGATCAAGTCCCGGCCGGTGGCGGGACCCAAGGCCTCCGCGATGGCCAGCGCGGCAGGAATCGACTGGGCGTTCGGATGCAGCAAGGTCCCGTCATGCGCATCCTCATAGTCCATCGCGTGGGCCAATGCACCGTTGCAGAATGCGGCCGCTTCCACCGGGACCCGCTGATCCATGCCGAACACCGTACAAGTGGGTCGTCCGCCCTGCTCCATCGCCAGGTCGATGAAGGCACGGCAGCCCTCCCCCAACCCGCTGGCCGCCAACGAAACGCCGATGGCATCGAGCAGGCAACGCTTGGCCATGTGAATCGTCTGTGCCGGCAGATCCTCGTATCTGGTGCCAGCCACGAACTCCGACAGGGGCGCAGAAAGGGGTTGCGGAGCGGTCAAGAAACGACCTTGACCGGCAACGAGTCGACATCGAGGCGGTGGTACGAAGGCCCCGCGGAAGGCGTCAGGCGCATCGGCACCGAGGGGTCGTATTCGTCGGAGTCCGTGGGGGATTCAGATTCGTGTGCCATGTGAAGTCCGGTTCAAACCACGCCTGCGGTGGAGTCGATGGCCCTCGGACAGCTCGTCACGTGAGGGAGCCGTCCGGTGCCGACGGCAAAATGTATGCGCTTTCAAAATCCCTGTCAATGCGCTACATTCGAGCGGTGACGGCCCCTATCGCAGGACATTGGCATCGGACGCTTTGGGCCATGTTGAGCGTGCAATTCATCGTCGGCGCCGCCTTCTCGATCGTGCCGCCGCTCATTCCCCTCGTTCTCCCCGGACTCGGCGTTCACGGGCCGGGCGCCGTGCGGACCTGGGCGGGCACCCTCGTCGGCGTCACTCCGCTTGCCGCGGCGTTGATGTCGCCGCAATGGGGCCGATGGGTGGACCGTTTCGACGCACGGCTGATCATTCTCGTGAGCTGCCTCGTCGCGGCTGTCTGCACCGCATCGATGGGATTTGCCAGGAATCCGTGGCAGCTGCTGACATTGCGATTCACGATGGGATTGTTCGGCGGTCACGTCGCCGCCGCCCTCGCCATCATGAGCAGCGCGGCTCCGCCCGACAAATTGGGTTGGGCGCTCGGCTGCCTAACCACCGGACAACTCTCGGGCACGCTATTCGGGCCGCTGATCGGAGGTCTCATCGCCGATGCGCTCGCCAGCCTTCATGCACCGTTTCTCCTCGCCGGTGCTTCGGTGCTCTTGGTGACCGGCTTCGTTCTTCTCGTGCCGGCAGGCGCCAAGATCGAGATGGAAGGCCATGGGAATCCAGAACCGAAACAATCGCGCCGTCCCCTGCCGGCCACGGTGCGACATTTGATCGTCACCTCGCTTCTGGTCCAGTGCGCCATCATGGTCACTCAACCCATCATCTCGCTGCACGTCCGCGCGCTCGTCGGCGACCGGGTGCACTCCACCACGCTTGCCGGGTTGGGGTTTTCCGTGGTGGGCCTCGGAGGTCTGATCGCGGCACCGCTGCTCGGGACCCTGAGCGACCGCGCGGGCGCAGGCCGACTGCTGCTTTGCATCTCGCTTGCCGCCGCCGCCTGTGTCGTACCGCAAGCCTACGCAACCACCTATTCCTGGTTTGTCGCGGAACGGTTCGTTGCCGGTCTGTTCCTCGGCAGCGCGATTCCGATCGTCAATTCGCTGGTCGCCCGGGCGACCCCAGCGGACAAGCGCGGGCACGCCTTCGGTGTGGCGTCGGGCGCCGCCTTTCTCGGTGCCTTCCTCGGGCCGGTCAGTGGCGGCCTGCTCGGCGCACGTTTGGGTCTCACTGCGGTATTCCAGGCCAGCGCCGGCCTGCTGGTCCTCACCAGTACATGGGTCGCCATCACAATCTGGCCCGCAGTGACGCCGACGCGCAGGCGGTCCGCGACAGCGGTCGGCAGGTGACGCAATAAGGGGTTCCCAAACCGCCGACTCAGTCGAGGATTTTTCACCGATCAAGAATCCCGGCCCGATTTGTTAACATGCCTGTCATGACACCAAAACATACCGCCGCTAAGAAGGCGGCGCGCACCGCTCAGCGGGAGCGCCCCCCTCGTGACGGAGTCACGGTAAAGCGCCACAGCCCGGAACAGCCCATCGATGTCGGATTCCTGCCCAACCTTCTCGGATACAACATCCGGCGGGCTCAAATTGCCCTTTGGCGGGACCTGGTCCGCGTCCGCGGTGCCGGAACCATCCGCCCCGCCGTGTTCAGTCTGATGATCCTGGCCGAGGCCAATCCAGGTATCGCGCAATCGCAGCTGGCGGCACAACTGGACATCGATAAAGCCACCATCGTCGCGCTGGTCGACGGGCTCCAACGAGAGCGTTGGATCACCCGCAAGCAATCCTCGAGTGATCGGCGGCGAAACGGCATATGGCTAACCCAATTGGGGGAACACGAACTCCTGGGTTTGAAGACGCTCATGTTGGAACATGAAATGAATTTTACGCGCTTGTTTTCCGCCGACGAAATGGCCGATTTCCTGCGCTATCTGCGTCGCATACATCCCTGAAAGGACCGTTTTCGACGCGCCGTTCACTGCCATACCATCCCTGCGTCGTCCGCGAAATGAAGCTCGGCGCCGCGCGGCGTCAATGCGCCATTGAGGCCGGCAGCCGCCGTCGCCTCGTTGAGATAGGCCAGCACCCGTGCAAACTCCGGCTGCGTGCGATCGAGGATCCGCGGCTGCGCCTGGCGGTTGATGAACACCGGCCATACGCAGACGCCTGCCATGCGGCCGCCCGCCAAGGAGATCCGCACGATGATGCTCATCCGCGAATCTTCAGGGAAGTTATACAAGCCATCGAGATCCGGCACCCATCTGGGGTTCAGCACCTGAATCTCTCGAAAACTCCTGCTCTCTGCATGGGCCTTGTCCATTCGCAAATCCGTCGCGAAATTGCAGAGGCTGTAGAAAATCGGGCGTCCCCGATGGATCTCTATGCCCTTCAAGATGTGAGCGTGATGTCCCAGGATGACATCGGCGCCGGCGTCTATTGCAGCATGACCCACCTCCCGCTGGTAGTCGGCGATCACCGCGGGTATGAAGTGAATTCCCCAATGCAGCGAGACGATCACGACATCCGCCGATGAGCGCGCGGCGCTCACATCCGCGCGCAGCGCTTCCAGGTCGTGACGGTGTGCGAACGTATGTATGCGCGCAGGCGTGCCGGGTTGGTCGTGTTCGATCGGCTCATAGTGGGTCCAGCCGCGCATCGGGACGCAGCCTGCCCGATGCTCTTCAGCCCAGTAGGCCATGGGCAAAATCGAACTGTAGGCGAGAAATGCCACCCGGGTGTCGCCAACCTGACGGATGACCGCGCGGCGCGCCATCTGGATGTTCGCCCCCGCTCCCACCACGTTCACACCGGCAGCTTCGAGATGCCGGATCGTTTCGATGAGCGCGGACGGCCCCCAATCCAGGCAGTGGTTGCCGGCGCAGGATACAACGCCAAAGTTTGCCCGGCGCAGGGCCTGTGCGATTTCCGGCTTGCCGCGTACCGCGTGGCGTGCCTGAGGCAGGCGTTCTCCGCCCTCCGTGAGGCTCGTTTCGAGCTGCCCGAAGACGAACTGTGCGCCCTGTAATTCATGCCGCAGCAGATCGAAACATTCGTTCGGGTCCGGACGATCCGGCGCCAGGTCGCCGACGGCAAGAATCACGCTCTCTTTCGCCTGATCGGGGGTTTCGATCGTCACGTTGCCGCCTGCATGATCTTGCGTCGTTCATCGGTGTCGAAATCCAACCACTCGAGGATCGTCTCGGTATGCCCGCCGTACACCGGGGGCGGAGCGCTGACGGTGGGGCAGTCCTCCTGGAACTGGAAGCCGGCGTTCACGATCTCGACGTCTCCGCCGTGCGGCAGACCGGGGATGGTCAACGGGATCTTCACGGCCCGTTGCCGCAGGTGTGGCAGTGAAGCGGCCTCTGCGACGTCGCGGACCATCCCGCAGGGGATGCCAGCCGCACTCATGCGGGATTCCCACTCCGCCGCGGGCCGCTGGCGCAGGATCGCCGCCATCTCGGCCTGCAGCGCGGCCGCGTTGGCGCGGCGCGAATCGGCAGTGAGATAGCGTGGGTCATCGACCCACTCCGACCGTTCCAGCAGCCGCGCCAGCGCCTCGAACTGGCTCTGTTGGACGACACCGAGTGAGACGAGTTTGCCATCCCCGGTCTCGAACATCGCCGCAGTCGGCTGGCCGCTGTAACCCGTATTGCCGGTCCGCTCCATCGCACGGCCTGTGACGAGATATGGAACCACCGCCGAGGCCATGAAGGCGAGACTCGCGTCCATCATCGCGACATCGATCAACTCACCCTTGCCGGTACGCAGTCGTCGGAAAAGCGCGGCCAGGATGGCGAACGCCGCGGTCTGACCAGTCAACGTGTCAACCACCGGAAAACCGACGCGCATCGGAGGATCCCCGGGATCTCCGCCGAGCGACATCATCCCGCTGGTCGCTTGCACGATATTGTCGATGGCCGGCCAATCGCGCAGCGGCCCGGACTGACCATATCCTGACACCGAGCAGTATACGATGTCCGCCTTCAACTTCTGGACATCGGGATAACCCAGACCGAGCCGCGCCATGACCCCGGGGCGGAAGTTTTCAACCACGATGTCGGACCGCGCGATCAGCCGGCGCGCCGCCTCGACCGATGCGGGATCCTTCAGATTCAGGGCGATCGATTTCTTGCCCGCGTTGACCGCAATGAACGCCGGCGCCATGCCATCGTAGGCGCGATCGCCGCCGTAATAGCGCATGGCATCACCGCGGCCCGGCGACTCGACCTTGATTACCTCGGCACCGAGCAACCGCAACAGATGGGTCGCATAGGGACCCGCCATGATGTGACTGAAATCCGCCACTCGGATTCCCTCAAGAGGTTGCATCGGCACTCTCCGGACACGTGACCCGGCCGGAGCGACGGATCCCCTCCGCAATCCGTCGCGCATAATTGAACACCGAGGTTCCGTCGATGCCGACCCGCTCGAGTGCCCGCGCACTCCGCTCGACGTCTCTGTCGTACAACTCGTCGAATCGCCGCTGTTCTTGTGCAGACACTGGAATGAACTCGACGTGCTGCGCACGCCCTACCGCCATTCCGGACAATACGGACGCCTGCGTCTCCCTCGACAGGGCGGCTTCCCAGACCGGAATCGACTCGGTCAGGATGGATCGTTCCTCCGCGGACAGGGAGTTCCAGCGGCTCAGGCCCATGGCGCGCGCCGGGTACGCGCCCCTCGGAACCTCCAATTCCGTGAAATGGGTGGCTACCTCGCCGAAATGCAGCGACTTCAAGGCATCCGCGGGCGCAACGACCCCGTCGAGCACGCCCTTGGCCAGGTCGGAGTACACGTCGCCCATCGGCATGGTTACCGGGTCGGCGCCGAGATCGCGAAGGACGGTTAGCACTTCCGTGGGCACACGCACACGCATGCCCTGCAAATCGCTCAGTGTGTGGATCGGCCGGGTCCGCGTGAGTATCCCGGGCATCGTGCCGCCCTGAACGGCCAGCACCTTGAGACCATTCAATTCATGCGAATATTCCGGGAACGCCGCGGCCAGGCAGCGATACATCGCGACCTGCTGTTCCGACGTTTTCGCGCCGCTGTAGAAGGCGGTTTGTTCGCGCAGCAAATGTGCCCCGCCACGTGCATAGATCGGCGTGATGAGCCCGATGTCCGCAACGCCGTGCCGCAGCTCGAGCATCGACTGATCTGACGAGATGAGCGCGCCCGACCACACCGCCCGAATGCGCAGTGCCCCGTTGGATTGATGTTCCACCCATTTCATCCAAGTCTTGTCCGCGAGACTGAACGTGTGTCCCGGGCCGTAGGGTGAGGCATAGACAAGCTCCGTGGCACTGCCCGGCAGGGACGCTGCCTGCAAGGCGGCACAGACGACGATGAACAGCCACTTATTCATGTCAAGCCGGCCTGGGTCAGGAAATCGGAGACGTGCGCAACCATCCGATCGTGGCTCCACCCCTTCGAGTCCACCATGTCGGCTTCCAATGCCAGCGTGGGGATCCCCGCATCCTGGAGAGCCAGGCGCGTGAGCTTGGTTCCGCTCTGCGACAGGCGGCTGTCCGGCGGCACCAGCATCACCGCTGCGTCGATTCCGCAGCGCTTTGCTTCACTGACCATCCACCCGTTCATCCAAGGCGGCAGATGCAGGACTTCATTCATCGAACAGATCCGGCTCGCAAGCGCATGAAGCGGCTTGCCGTGAAGCGCGCGGATGTATTGCGGGCCCGCAAAGGGCATGTACATGGACCAGACGAACACCGCCCCGAGACGCTCTTCCAGCGAATTGTAGAATCCGGGATCGTGCCAGAGCCCGGCGCCGATCCACATCAAACGAATGCGTTCGTTGGCGCTGACGCCGACGCCTGCCTTGACGCGTTCCGCCACTTCGTCACGGAACCGTCTGGCGTGCGCGACCGCCCAATCGGAACCGCGATGCCATTGCGGAATCATCGTATTCGGCATCTGGTCGGCAATCGAGACCGGGCATGGCCGCGCCGCGCCGGTCATCTGCGCCGCCTCGGCGAGGTAGGTCTCCTGTTCATTGATCTTGTCCATGAGCGTCGCCAGCCTGTCCTCGCTGAAGTGCCGGCCAGTCTTTCGTTCGAGAAGCTCGATCAGGAGACGCATTTCGGTTACCAGCAATTCAATCCGTTCCGGCTGATACACCTCCTCCCAGCGATCCTTCGACTTCTCGAACCAGGCGGCATCTTTGTGCGTCCAAGCCGGAGCCTCCAGCGGGAAGAAATCGGTGTCGAGCGCCGCAGCCCATTGGCCGAATACGTGTTGGATGCAATCGCACGTCAACCGCGCCACCAGAGCGGCCGGCTTGGGCAGTCCTCCCCAGGGCGCGGTAGAAGGCTCGTTGGCGAGCGTACAGGCGAGGCCGAGAGAGCAATACTTGCAAACATTCCCCGGGTATCCCGCCTTTTCGAGGACCTCGAAATACCGCACCGACAGCTGTTTTGCGGAAATGTAGGCCGACCACCACTGGTTGGTGATCAGCGGAATGTCCATCGCATGAAATAGTTCGTGGGGGGTATCGGCCTGCGCGACCACGAACGGCTCGTTGTTTTCGACGACCCGACGCTTCAGATCCGCGCCATAGGCCTTCTGAAAAGCGAGCGCCGCGGCCGTGCACGCCAGATCCTTGCGACTGCGCGGCGCCGCGCTCGAGCTCATCGAAATACTCCGAGGGATTCGAGCTCGGCGACACGAATCCTGCTGAGCCCGCCAATTTCGAGCGCCACTTCCGCCGAATGTTCCCCGAGATTCGGTGCACGATACGGAAGCGCCGTGGTGCGCGAAAAGGTGACGGGCGTACGCACATGCCCAAACTCCCCGAGCAGCGCATGCCTGATGGGGACGAGGCTGCCGCGCGCCGCCAATTGCGGATCCGATTCCATCAGATCCTCGATGTCCTGCAGCATGCCGGCGGCAATGCCCGCTCCTTGCAATCGAGCCGCAAGTTCCGGCCCCGCCTGACCACGGCTCCAGGCGCCGATGGCGGCATCGCGTTCGGCCATCCCGGTCGGATCGGCAAGCCCGGCGACGTCGCGCAAGCGCTCCCAATCCGCAACGGTGAAAAGGCTGATGGCAATCCATCGGTCATCGCCGGTGACGGGATATACGCCCTGGTGAAACACTCGTAAATCCCGGTTACCACTGCGTTCCGGCCGCACACCCGTCTGCGCCTGCAGCACGGCATCGTACATCTGTTGCACGCAAATTTCGTACATGGACGCGTCGACATATGAGCCGCTTCCAGTTTGCCGCCGGTGCTGGAGCGCCGCACAAACGGTCGCCGCCATCACATAGGGAACGATGACGTCGCCGAAGGGAACCGCACCTGGAATGACCGGATCGCGATCAGGCCACCCGGTCATATAGGTCCGGCTCGACAATGCGGCCCCGGTCCCATCCACGCCCCACTCCTGGGCCAAGGGCCCGGTTTGTCCATAGACGCTGCCGGACACCATGATGAGGTTGGGGTTGAGTTTTATGAGCGACCGATAATCGAGTCCGAGCTTCGCCATCGTGCCCGGGGAAAAATTCTCCACGACCACGTCCGCCCATTGGATCAGCGGGTTCAACAGCTCCCGGCTTTCCGGCTTTTTCATGTCGAGCGCGAGACTGCGCTTCGACGTGTTGAGATGAGCAAACCAGGGTTTGTCGTCGAAGTTGCCGGCCTTGGAAGCGCGCACCTGCACGTCGAGCCTCGACAGACAGGGCCGGGTGCGGCTTTCCACCTTCACGACATCAGCGCCAAGATCGCCGAACACTTTTGTGGTGATCGATCCGACCAGGGCCCACGAAAAATCCAGGACCCGGACTCCGGCCAGTGGACCGGCCCGGGAGTTGCGCCGTGGGATGGGAGGCAGAGCGTCGGTCACCGCGCCTCGACGAAGCGCCGGCGGCGTGAGCTCCTCTGTAAACACGGAAACGAAGCGCCCGGGAACGCGCACCCCTGATTCGGATCCCTTCCCCCCCTCCTTCCAAAAGCGTCGCGCGCGCAAATGGTCGTCGGCCAGCACGTCGAACGGCTCTGCAATCACCGTCGCGTTGATGCCGCGCCTGCGCCCCTCGACCCCGATTTCCGCCTTGGTCCGGCCACGAAAGAAGTCGGCTATGGCCGCCTCCCAGGAGGCGCGAAGCCCGGGATCCAGTGTCGAACGGTTGTAGGCCAGCCAATCCACGCCGCGCAGCGGGTTGTTCATCCCCGTCGAGTCGATCCAGTCGCTCAAGGCCTGGTTCGCCGGAGCGCCGAACCGGCCCGTCATCAGCGTATGAAAGCACCAGCCGTCCGCAAGAGGCCAAATACAGCGCACCGTTGCAAGGCCATAATTCAGCGCGCCGCCCACCCGGGACAGTTTGCGACGGTCGAATTGCCACACGAGGATTCCGTTGACCTGCCGGGAAAATGCCACTTCCTGAACGGAGACATCGACATGTTGTCCCGCGCCACCGACATTGCGCTCGTAATGCGCCGCCAGCGCACCGGTTGCTGCCACCATGTCCGCGTGGAAACGACAGGCGTCGAGGGCCTCCTTGACCGGCGCCCGATCCGGCTCGCCGGTCATACGGAGAACGCCACTCATCGCCGAGGCGATCAGCTCATTTCCCACCCACCGAGCCCTCGGGACATCGCCGCCGAATGCCGTCACCGATACGTGAATCAGACCGGGCGCCGCGGCTTCGATGCGCGCACGAGTCCATCCTTCATCCGCCAAGCGCCCCGTGCCCCATTCTTCGATGAGAAAGGACGCCCCGGCGATCCGCGAATCCAGTTCCCCCAAGGACACACTGAGGATGGTCGCGCCGAGCGATGCGAGAAAGCGCGGCAACGCCGCTTCTGACGCCGTCTCCAGCGCCAGCACGAGATGTCCCTCGAGCAGCATTACGGCGCCCCCTTCAACGTGTTGATGAATTCGATGATTTCCCCGGCCGCACCGTCCGTGCCATCCCAACGACGCCGCGTCAGCAGCAGCGTTGGAATTCCCGAGCGGCGCAGGACGGACATCTCGCCTGGCAGACGCCAATTCAATGCGTCCTCCTGTTCCGTCAACCACACGATCACACCGTTGGCCTTCACGGACTTCACGAGACCCTCGATTGCCGAGGAGCTATCGATGAATGCGCGCGGCCCGGCGTCGCTGGACTGGTAATGGTCGGCGATCGCCTCGAGGAATCCCGCTCCCGGAAGCAGTTGGAGAACCGCGGCCGATGCCGCGTGGTCTCCGAATTCCGCCACGATGTTGCCACCCGCACTCTCAACCGATCGATGCAGGCGGTCGTCCGGTGGGCTGCTGCCCGCCAGCACCACCCGCGGTCCGCCGGCGGATGCCGGGGCCGCCGTGAGCCATAGAGTCAGGGCCGTGTCGAAAGATTCCGCTTCGCAGAGATCGGCGGTCCGGAAGATCCGATCCACGGCACTTCCACAAAGTCCCGGCTCAGGGATCCGCATGTCCGAACAGCGCGTCAGCAAGTTCCGCCGCCGATTGCGTCGTTCGACCGCGCCAGGAAGCGCCTCCAATTCCACGCCCAGTTCTTCCGCCAGCCGTGAAGTGGCCCAGCGTGTGTGGACGCGGCTGCTCTCCCGCGGAATCTTGGCCAGGTCGAATATCAAGGGCGTCGGTCCCGCGGTCAAGCCTCTGGAGCGCATTTCGCACAGGTAATAGTACAAGCGCTGGGCACTGTCGTTGCTGCGTGGCAAAATGACTGCGTCGAGAAAATCGAGGTCTCCCCTCAAATACTGGGCGGCAATCGAGCGCACATCCGCCGTAAAGCTCGACTCGAGATATTCATCCACCGCCGCGACGTCGGTTTGCGGGAGGCCTGGCACGCGCAGCGGAAACGCACCCGCCGCAATGATGAGCTCAACGGGAACATCCGCGCCAACATAACCGATGACGCGCCTGCCGGTGCGCGCATGAGTGCGTGCCGCTCCGAACGGATCCCGCAGGGTAGCATCGATGAGCAGATCCAGCGCCGTCATTGGCCGAGGGCCTTCGGCAACGCCAGCACCAGCGCGGGAAACAGGATTAGAAGCAGCAAGTGGAGGAAATCAGCCGCGAGGAACGGCAGCACACCCTTGAAAATCGTACCGATGGAGACGTCCTTGGCAATGCCGTGGATCACGAATAAGTTCATCCCGATCGGCGGGTGCACGAATCCGATCTCCATGGCACGCACGAGAAAAATACCGAACCAGATGGGGGACAATCCCATCTGTTGAATGATTGGCAGCAAAATCGGCGTGGTGAGCAGCATGAGCGCCAACCCGTCCAGAACCGACCCGAGCAGCAGCAGTAACAGCGCCATCACCATCAAGGAGACGATCCGATCGCCGCTCAACGACGCAAGGAGCTGCGACGCCTGAGTGGCGATGCCCGTCAAACTGATGAATACCGAAAAGATCAGCGCGCCCACGATGACCACGTAAATCATGCCGCTGGTGCGCAATGTTTCGCGAATCGCCCCGCTCACCGCCGACCAATTGAGTCGCCTGCGCCAGGCACACAGAATGAGCGCGCCCACCGCTCCCACGGAAGCCGCCTCCGGGGGCGTAAACCAGCCGAAGGCTATGCCGCCGATCACCAACAGGATCAAAACGCCGATATCGATGATTCGGAGCAGCGCGGCGCGGCGCTCGGCCCAGCTCGCACGGTCTGTCGCCGGCGCAATCTGAGGTTTGAAATGGCACCAGATGACGATTACCCCGCAATACAACAACACTTGTGTGACGGCGGGAACGATCGTCGCGGTAAATAGCTTGCCGATGGATTGCTCTGCGATGATGCCAAATACGATGAGGGCGCCGGAGGGGGGCACCATCTGCCCCAAGGTACCGCCGGCCGCCACCGCACCCGTCGCGAGTTCATCGGAGTAACCGCGCTGGCGCATCTCCGGCAGCGCCACCAGACCGATGGTCGCGGCCGTCGCGAGGCTCGAGCCGCTGATCGTGCCGAATCCCGCGCACCCACCGATGGATGCAAGCGCCAGGCCGCCGGGCCGGTGGCCGATCATCCGCGCCGCGGCGTCGAAGAAGTCGCGGCTCGCGTTGGCGGCGAAACACACATGCGCCATCAACAGGAACAGCGGCAGCACGCCAAGCTCGTAGCGCGACAGCGTATCGAACAGAATCACGCTCGACTTGATGAGGGCAGGCTCGAGACCCAGCATGAGAGTCAGCCCGGAAAGCCCCACCAATCCGAGCGCTACGCCGATGGGCACCCCGGCGGTCAGCACCACCAACAGCACTCCGACGCCCGCCAGCCCCAATAGCGGAGACCCGATCATCCTCCTGACCGCTTCCCGGCGGCCCGCATCACGTAGATCAGCGTGAGCCCCATTACGGCGGAGATGCTGACGATCCGCAGCGGCGCGTATGGAATGTGCAGCAGCTCACTTTCCTCGTGGCCGTCCCATAGATCGTATGCCACCCAGACACTCCCGGCAGAAAGCGCCAGGAAGAAGACCGCGCAAAGAACCGAGTGGACCCGGCCGAACGCAGCACGCAGCGTGGGGGACAGTCGATCGATCAAGAGGTGCACGACCGCATGTTTGTCGGCCATGGTGGCGGATACCATCGCAGCCGATGCCGCCAACAGCATCGCCGCCTGCACCAACTCGATGGACCCCAGAAGGGGCACGCCGACATGACGGCCTAGGACGGCGATCGCATCCGTGGCCATCGCAAACAGCAGCGCGGCCGCTCCGACATAAAACAACCACGCCTGCGGCCCGCGCAGGCGCGGTTGATCTCTTGAATCCGATGCCGGTTCGCCGTTCATGCAGCCACGACCATGTCGTGTCGGGCGTCGAATGAGAGCGCCGGCAGGCCGGCCGCCCGGGTTATCGTGTCCACGTACGAGACGATCCGTCCAGACTGCGTGGCATTGGCGAGCAGCGGCCGACCCGGCGCTTCGACGTGGACGGGTACGAAACCCACCTCGAGACGGCCATCGTCGAACCACCGCACCCGTCCGAGCAGGGAATTGACGGCCTCGGGATGGAATGGAGCCAGTGAATAGGCCGGATCCGGCTCGAAACCGAAAAGCTGCTTGCGCCGCTGCGCCCACGCGGCACGGGCGGGATGATCCTGGTCCGGACTCAGGGCGCGGGTCACCACACAACCGTTGCCCAAACCGTGAAAAATCGGCCGGCCCCGATGGAACTCGATGCCCCGGATCAAATGAGCGTGATGTCCCACGACGATGTGCGCGCCGGCGTCGATCGCCGCGTGCGCGACGGGACGCTCGTAAGGCGCCAGCCGTGCCGGCGTGTGAACCAGACCCTTGTGAAGTGCGACCACCACGAGGTCGTGGTTTGCCGCCGCATCGCGGATGTCGCGTTGCATCGACACGAGCGATTCTGGATTCGGCAGCAGCAGGTCGGCGGTTGGAGAAACGGGTGCGCCGTCCCGCGTATCAATCCTGACGTAAGCGCAACCGGCCCGGGAGGCCGTCGCCCAACCGCTTTCCGGACCCACGCAGTTGTAACTCAGCACCGCGATGCGCCGGCCGGTCGTCCCCAGGACCGCCGGGCGTCGCGCCAGGTCCAGGGTGGAGGCCGCGCCGCAACACCCGATGCCGAGTCGTTGAAGCTCCTCGCGGGTGTCGGCGATTCCCTGCGGACCGCAATCGGCGATGTGGTTACCCGCCAGTGTCACCGCATCAAACCCGGCCCTTTGAAGTGCGGCAAGATGACTCGGATCCGCTCCAGGAGCCGGCACATCGCCGGGAATTTCGGTCCCCCGTGAGGTATGCGGCACTTCGAGGTGCCCGACCGTGAAATCTGCCGCGCGGGTCGCAGTGGCAATGTCTCCGAGCCAATGATCTGGCCGCGGTTCGTCCAGCACCAAATCCCCGGCGAAGATTAAGTCAACCGCAGCCATTTCGAGTTCCCACTCAAATCCCCCGGTCGCGATTGCCCGACTATCGAAACATTCGCGCGACGGACCGTAATATATATTGTCCGGCCGATCTTGCCTGAAGAGGAATTCGTTTTCAATCTAAACGATATTCACACCTTCACACCGCTATTGCCAACAGTCTATTTACGGGTGTAACTTGCCAAAAACTCCAAAACTACTCCGCCATTATGGTTCGCATTGTCAACGATCTCGAGACGCCCACCGGGAAGGAGGCGAACTCCAGAAAAGGGCAGAAATCATGATAAACAGAAGAATCGCGTCCAAGGGGCTGGCCGCCGCCGGAATTGTGGCATGGGCGGGGGGCGTGGGCCGGCTGGCGGGGCAGGCCTCGACCCCGGGAGCCTCGCCCATCGTCAAGACCACCGCGGGCCCTGTTCAAGGAATCTCCCGGCCGGGCCTGTTGAAATTTCTCGGCGTACCGTACGGTGCACCGACGAGCGGCTCCGGACGATTCATGCCGCCTCGCCCGCCGGCTTCCTGGAGCGATGTCCGCCACGCAACGGCCGTCGGCGAGAGTTGCCCGCAAGTCCCGCTCGGCGTCTCGCCGTTCGTCGGTAAACGCCGGCCGGACGAGCCGGTCCCGCCGCCCACCCCCATGCAGACCCAACTGAGTTCCCTGTTCACGCACCCACCGGCCGGCGAGCAGCCTGGAGAGGATTGTCTGGTGCTCAATATTTGGACCCGTGGGACGGACTCGGCCAAGCGGCCTGTGATGGTTTGGCTGCACGGCGGCGGATTTGCCGTGGGCTCTGGGTCTGGCGCTGCCTACGACGGCACCCGGCTCGCTCAGCGCGGCGATGTCGTCGTTGTGACCATCAACCACCGCCTGAATGTCTTCGGCTACCTATACCTCGGTGAAATCGGGGGAGAGGCATTTGCGGGTTCGGGCAACGTCGGGATGCTCGACGTCGTGGCGGCGCTTCGATGGGTGCGCGGCAACATCGCCGCCTTTGGCGGCGACCCGGACAATGTGACTATTTTTGGGGAGTCCGGGGGCTCCGGCAAAGTCAGCGTAGTTTGCGCGATGCCGGCCGCGAAAGGACTTTTCCACAAGGCCATCATGCAAAGCGGGCCATGCCTCAAGATTCAGGACAAGGCACGTGGAACGGCCATCGCCAGGCAACTGTTGAAGGACTTGGACTTATCGCCGGACCGCCTTCCAGCATTGCAGACAATGGACGCGTCCAAACTGGCCTCAGCCGCGGCCGCCGCAGAAATCAAGATTGTGCCTCGGGTGCTGGGATTTGGGCCACTCGGATTGATCCCGCTCGTTGACGGCATCCATTTGCCACACGATCCCTTCGACCCCGTGGCCGCCCCGGAATCTGCCACGGTGCCATTCCTGGTTGGCTCGACCAAGGACGAGGCCACGTTGTTTGCGGGCCCGCTGCCGGAATGGGGCAGCCTCACCGACGGACAAGTCATTGAGCTTCTGAAGCCGCTCGCCGGCAATCGTGCCCAACATGCGTTCGAGCTGTATAAGGGCCTTCACCCCTCCGATTCGCCTTCGTACCTGTTGAGCGATGCCATCACCGATTTTTGGATGCGCCAGGCTGCCAACCGGGTGGCGGAACTGAAGGTGAAGCAGGCGCGTGCGCCCGCCTATGTGTACGTGCTCGATTGGGAGGTGAACTCGGTCATCCGAAGTCCACACGCGAGCGACGTGCCGTTGGTGTTCGATAATATTGCCGCCTCACCCGCCATCTCGGCCGCCCCGGACGCCCAGAGCGTTTCGGATCAGATGAGCGACGCCTGGATAGCCTTCGCCCGCACGGGCAACCCGAATGTCAGCATCCTACCGAACTGGCCGGCGTATTCTCTGAGTACGCGGCCGAGCATGGTGTTCAACAGGACGAGCCGCGTGGTAAACGATTATGGGAGACCTGCCAGGCAGTTCTGGGAGGAGGCTTGACGGCGGGAACATCACGATGGATATGGCACATACCCCGCGATCGATCAGCCGCAAGGTGTTGTGGCGCCTCGCCGTGCCCACGATTGTGTTCATGCTGCTGAGTTCACTCGATCGCGTGAACATCAGTTTTGCCGCCTTGCAGATGAACCACGACCTGGGATTTACGCCCAGCCAATATGGATTCGGGGCGGGAATTCTTTTTTTGGGGTTTCTCGCCGGCCAATATCCCAGCGTGCTGCTGCTTCAACGGATCGGCATGCATCGCTGGCTGCCCGCGTGCGCCGTTTGCTGGGCGTGTTGCGCTGCAGGGATCGCTCTGATTCATCAACCCCTTCAGTTTTACGCGCTGCGCGTCGTGCTCGGCTTCGCGGAAGCCGGACTGGCCCCGGGAATCGTCCTTTATTTGAGTCAGTTCGCAACCGAACGCGAACGTGCCACCACCTTCGCGCTGCCCATGCTGGCCATTCCACTATCCATCGTCATCGGCAGTCCGCTGTCGGGCTGGCTGATGAGCATGAGTCCGCCGCTCGGACTGGCGGCTTGGAGGTGGATGCTGATCGCCGAGGCGTTGCCGACCATCGTGCTGGGAATTTTCGCCTGGTTCTATTTTCCGGACCGACCGGATGAGGTGCGATGGCTCAGCAACGACGAGCGCTGGTGGCTGCGTCGCAATGCCGCGAATCCCGCCGATGCCGACCAGCGCAACGATTGGCGGGTCCTGCGCCAGCCCATGGTCTGGGCCGCGGCGCTGCTGTGGTTCTGTCTGCTTTCCGGGGCCTATGGAATCATGTTCTGGCTGCCTCAAATGATCAAGCAGCTCTCCCGACTCGGACCATTGCAGATCGGTTTCGCGAACGCCCTGCCGTGGGTTGGTGCGATGATCGGGACCTACCTCAACTCCGCTCACTCCGATCGGTCCGGTGAACGCTTTCTCCACATCAGTGTTCCCGCAGTGGTGTCGGCCCTGGCGATTCTGGCCGCCTGGGGCCTGGGCGCCGGCATCCCCGGTCTGTGCATGATCTTCGTTGCCGGGCTGGGTTTGGGCGCCGCCCAAGGCGCGTTTTGGGCCCTCCCGACTTCCTTGATGACACCTCAAACATTTGCGGTGGCCGCCGTCGCCATCAACATCGCGGGCAGTTCTGGGGGCCTTATCGTTCCGCACCTTGTGGGCTATGCGCGCGAGCGCACCGGCAGTTTTGCGGTGCCCACACTCCTGATTGCCGGGATACTGATCTTTGCAGCAATCTTGGTCGCCCAAATCCGCCGCATGTTTTTTGGCCATGCTGCATCTCCAGTCATGCCGTGACTACGCTATTGGCCTGCGGCGGCGGGGCTGACGTCCACCCCAGCACCGTCGTAAGCGCGGAGCTCAGTTGTTGCATGCCAAAGGGCTTCGCGAGAACCAGCCTGTCGCCGAGCGTGTCCTGATGGCGGAACCGCGGATCAATGCCATCGAGTCGGGATTGTTCCAAGCCTGACCGTTACAGATCCGGCGGCGGCAGCCCGTTGAGAAACTGCGCGAGCTGGTGCAACGACGGGCTGGCCATTGCGATGGCCGGCAACGTGCGGAGGGAAATCTCCCCGATGTCCAGCGTTGCCTTCATGGCGGCGACGACGGCCCGCAAGTCATACGTGGGCTCATGCATCGGGATCATCGGCTTGTCGAGGCCGGTGAGACCCCACACGGCCATCATGGCGGTCCGCACGGAAGTTTCCACGGTAAACACCACATCTCCCGGAAGTTCGACGAACTGACCGATGAAGGCGAGATTGACGCAACCCGCCGGGATCACCTTTGGCCGGTCGCTGACCCGGCGCGGCATGAACTGGCTGGTGATGTAAGGCATCATCGACGTGGACACCGTGGTGTGAGCGAGAATGCCTGCGATCTCGTCCTTCAGCCCGCAGTGGTAGAGCAGCTCCGCAAACATCTCGGCTCCCGTGCAATCCCGCATCGGTTTCTTGACGAAATCACCGACCGTATCGCTGCATTGCCCGTAAGCCCAGAAGACATTGACGTCGGCCGGCTGGTCAGGAAAGTATTTCCCATACAATACGAAGCCGATTTTCCAGCTGGAATCGACAATTGTCGTCGCCCCGCCGGTTCCGGCGCGGCTGCCCGTTTTCTTCTCCATGAAGTCGTAAAAGGTGCGGTCGGCGACGATCGTGGGGAAGAACGTCATCCAGTTCGACTTTTCGACGTCGGAAATGAACGCGGCCGGATTTCCGTATTTATGATCGATGGCCGCCAGACGCTCCCAAACCGTGAAACAACCGCGGTTCGCGGTCGACCGGTCGAAAGGCGCCGCCGTATGGGTGTTTCCCATGGTGGCGTTCTGGGTCAATGAGCCATTGGTGAAGAACACCAGATCGTCTCGTGTGAGGCTGAGTTGATGGCTGCCGCCTCCCTCCTCGACGGTCAGTTCCGTGGCGACGGAGGTGCCCGCCGTCTCGCTCACCGCAATGTCGGTCACGGTGACGCCGGTGCGAAACCTGACACCGAGGGATTTCAGCCAGGTGACCAGGGGCTTGATCAGGGAGTCGTATTCGTTGTACTCGGTATGCAGGATGCCGGCCAGGTGGGTCAGCCCGCCGATCGCCATGAGGAAACGGCCGATATACCGTTTGACCTCGATGAGCGAGTGGTAGTCCCGAAACGCCAGCATCGTGCTCCAGCAATACCAGAACACGGAGTGCGTGAACTCCGAACTGAACCAATCGGCGGCAGTCTTCATCTCCAGTTCCGCTTCCGGCGTGACCAGAAGCGCCAGCATCTGCTTGGCGTCATGCCGTGACATCAAAGGACCGCTGTAGTCGTAGAGTTGGCCCTGTTTCTCCATCAAGCGGTATTTGGAAAAGATCGGCTCGCGGATGTTCGCCTGGTGCGTTTCATCGAGGATCGTCATGCCGGGCGTCGTCAACGAGGGTACCTTGCTGCAGAGATACCAGAGGCATTCCATGAAGGCCTCCAATTCCCGTTCGCCGCGACACGTGTAGCCTCGTGCCGCATCCCCGGCCGCGTCCATCGACCCTCCCATGACCGGCAGGGATTCATAGATCGTTACGTTCGCCGGCGCCATGTGGGCGTCCGTGACGAGAAACGCGGCCGCAGAGAGCCCGGCGATCCCGCCGCCGACGATGTGGCCGTGCTTGGACTCGATGCCCGGCGGCGGCTTGGCATTGATGCGGTCGTAGTTGCGCATCAGGCAACGGCCTCGGCGATCTGGTAATCCGTATAGCCGGCCGCGCCACCGCCATACAGCGCCGCCGCATTCGGAAGGGTCAGCGGCTCGTCGAGCCGCAGTCGCTCGACGAGATCGGGATTGCTGATGAAGGGGCGGCCAAAGGCCACCATGTCGGCCGCGCCGCCAGCCACTGCCGCCAGCGCCATCGAGCGCGTATAGCCATTGTTGACGATCCACGCACTCTCTTCGTTGTCACGCTTGAAGCGGTCGCGCAGCGTCCCGTAGTCGAAGGCGACCGAGTCGCGCGCGCCACCCGTCGCCCCTTCGATGACGTGAATGAATGCCAGGCGGAGCGGGTTCAAACGCTCGACGAAATACCCGAACAGGCCCTGCGCGTCGCTGTCCTGCTGCGCGTCATTGACCGGGGAGACCGGGGAGAGCCGCAGTCCGGTTCGCCCGGCGCCGATCTCGGCGACGATTGCCGTCATGATCTCCATCGGCAAACGCACCCGATTCTCTTTCGACCCGCCGTACTCATCGCGCCGGTCGTTGATGCTGTCCCGCAGGAACTGCTCCACGAGGTATCCATTCGCCCCATGAACTTCGACCCCGTCGAAACCGGCGTCCACGGCATTGCGCGCGGCTTTCCGATACTGCGCGACGATGCCGGGCAGTTCGTCGCGACGCAGGGCGCGCGGCTCGGAGACGTCCTCGAAGCCCGCGGTCGTGAACGTTTTCGCGTCTGCGCGTCGTCCCGTGCTCGACACCGGCGGTTGCCCGTGCGGCTGCAGCGACACGTGCGAGATCCGCCCGACGTGCCACAGTTGAGCGACCATGCGCCCGCCCTGAGAATGCACGGCCGAGGTCACCACCCGCCACGCGGTCAGTTGGGCTGGAGAGAAAATGCCCGGCGTGTCGAGGTAGCCCTGCCCTTCGGGTGATATCTGCGTCGCCTCGGAGATGATGAGTCCTGCCGAGGCCCGCTGACCGTAGTACAAGGCCATCAACGGCGTCGGCACCTGCCGCGGTCCCGCGCGATTGCGGGTCAGCGGAGCCATGACGATCCGATTCCGGGCGTCCAAACTCCCGAATCGAATGGGGTCGAACAGGGTGGTCAAGGAGTCGGGAACGGCGTTGCGGCCAGCGACAGCCGGGTGGTTCTGCGCATCACGGTCCGTACAGTCGAATGAGTCTTCATCACGTCGTCGCCTCTGGTGGCAGCCGGTCTCTGTTCGGCACACTGACTCGGCACCCACGGGTTCGTCTGTTCGGTGTCGCACCCAGGGATAAATTGACTGCAGCGCGGCGTGCGCTGGCGTACAGACGCGGATCGGCCAAGCGGCTGGAATACCACGGTCGCAGTTCGGCGGCAGCACTTTGAGGAAACGGACCATGATCGAACCGATTCAGGCGGACAACGCAGTCAGGACGATGCCCTCGCCGGCAAATTGCCGGGCGCGAGCCGCCTGGCACCGTCGCGGCCGGGAGAACGAGGCGGCCGGCCGCGACCGGCAGAGTGTGGTCATGCTGCAACGGCGGATTTCCCAGATTCAAGACGAATTGAGCGATGCTCTCTTCCGCGAGAAACAGGCCCGCCATCTGGCGCTTCACGACGACCTGACTGCCCTGCCAAACCGCCGCTACTTTCGCGAACGGCTCGAGGCTGGGCTCGCGGCCGCACGAACCTCCGATGCTGCGCTGGCACTCATTTATCTCGATCTCGATGGCTTCAAGGCTCTCAACGATGCCCATGGACACGACAAGGGCGATCGGCTGCTCAGCCTGGTGGCGGCGCGGCTGTCCCATGCGGTTCGCGCCGAGGACCTCGTCAGCCGCCTGGGCGGCGATGAGTTTGCCTGCCTGATTTTTGGTGTCGATGGCGCGAAGCGCCTCCAGGAAATTACCGCGACGCTGCAGGGCGCAGTCTCGTCTCCGTTCACCATCGGCGGGCTCGTTCTGACAGTAAGCTCGAGCATCGGTATCGCGCGGTACCCTGGCGACGGAAAGACGGCCGAGAGCCTGTTAAAGGCCGCAGATGCGGCGATGTATCGCGCCAAGCGCGAGAAAGCCGGTCGCCGGGCCGAGCGGGGTGACGGCGGTCCCGCCCTGGGCTAGGGGAATCTTGGCGACGTGTTCCACAGCACGATGGCCGGCACGAGCGGATGGCCCGGTTCATGACCCAAAATGCTGAGCGAGGCGGGTCCGACGGCGAAGTGCTGGCCGGCCTCGACCGGGAAGCCCACCCACCGTGCCGCCAAGGCCGAGCCAAATTGCCCGTGTGAGAACAGGGCCACGGCCCCGTGCAGCAAATGAAGCCGCTCGAGCAGGACATCGGCGCGTACCGTCACCTCGCCCGGACTTTCGCCGTGCGGACAACCGTCGTGCCACAGATTCCACACCGGGCGCCCCTGCTGAATCTCAACGGTGCTCAGGCCCTCGTAATCGCCATAATTCCACTCACCCAGGTCCGGGTCGATCACGGCTGCAGCGGCCAGGCCGGCAAGCGCACAGGTTCTGCGCGCCCGCTGGGCAGGACTGCAGAACACCGCGCTGAATGTCACCGTCCGCAGCCACGGCGCGAGGTCGCGCGATTCGTCCTCGCCGCGCGGCGTCAACGCTAGATCGGTGAGGCCGGTGTGGCGGTTCGCAATCGTCCAGTCGGTCTCGCCGTGGCGGATCAAATAAACCTGCAACGGGGCGTTCGAGATTTTCCCGGGTGCCACTTCCATGATTGAATCCTTGCATCGCGAATGCCGCATGCTACGATCGACCTTCCACGTGGTCTGTACGCTGCCAGACATTGAACCCCCACCGGCCGGCCTCCCCGGGTTGCCGGACGCCGAAGGTACCGTACAAACCGCCATGGAAGCTTTTTGGGTGTCGATCTCGACCGTGGCGCTCGCCGAGATGGGCGACCGCACGCAGCTGCTGTCACTGCTGCTTGCCACGCGCTTGCGAAAGCCCTGGCCCATTCTCGCAGGTGTGCTCGTCGCGACCCTCGTCAATCACGCCTTGGCGGGTGTCTTGGGCGCCTGGATCGGCCGTCTGATGACTCCGGCCATCCTCGATGGGGTGGTCGGGGCGAGCATGGTCGCCATGGCGCTGTGGATGTTGAAACCCGATACGCTCGATGAAAGGGACGGTCAAGCGACGCGGCGCGGAGTTTTCCTGACAACGTTCATCGCATTTTTCGTTGCGGAAATCGGCGACAAGACTCAAATTGCGACGCTCGCGCTGGCCGCGGGCTATTCGAACCTGTTCGCCGTCGTCACCGGAACGACCTGCGGCATGATGCTGGCGAATGCGCCGGCGGTCTTCTTCGGCAATGCCTTCGCCGGCCGTCTCCCGATGCGCGCGATCCACTACACGACCACGGTCCTGCTCCTCGGCATCGGGGCCGTCTTCCTCTTCCGCGCAGCCCGGCAATAGTCCGGACGCGTGCGCCGTGGGGCGCGAAGATCAGCGTCCGTAGTGACCGACGAGAACCGCCTTCCCCAGCAGGTGCACGAAGGGCGTCCGAACCGCGGTGGCTCACGGGACGCTCCGTGTTGTCAGGCTGCCGAGTATACGGTACCGCTCCCATCCGCACCATCGAGCAAACTCGGGATTCCCGGGGTAAGATGATCCGATGCAAATAGATCCAGCCCGGCACTCGAATGCCGACAACTACAAGATATTGACGAACGTCATCGTCCCGCGACCCATCGCCTGGGTGACCAGCGTCGATGCGGATGGACTCGTGAATCTCGCCCCCTTCAGTTTTTTCAACGCCGTGGGAAGCGACCCCCTGTTTCTCGTGGTTAGCGTCGGATCGCGCGACGACGGTCAGCCGAAGGACACCGCAAGAAACATTCGCACGGGCGGCGATTTCGTGGTGAACCTCGTGACGGAGGAACTACTCACGGCGATGAACGTCTCGGCCGCGGATTTCCCCGCGGATGAGAGCGAACTCATCCCGGCCCAGGTGCATGCGGCGCCGTCCGTTCACGTGAAATCCCCGCGACTCGCCGAGGCGCAGGTAAGCCTCGAATGCCGCCTCCACCAGACCCTGGCGCTCGGCCCGAACACGCTGTGCATCGGCGAGGTCGTGATGTTCCACATCGCCGACCATCTGATGGGTCCGCGCTTGCACGTGGAGAATTTTGCGCCCATCGGACGCCTGGGTTCGCCGTCGATGTATTGCCGCACCACCGACCGGTTCGATCTGCCGCGCCTCTCGTACGCCGGTTGGCTGAAGCGAGGACGCTGATCACTGGCACCATGGCCGGCGGTCGATCGGGCCCTAGCCCGCGTCAGGTCATCTCACCAGATGCAGATTGATGGTGATCTCCGTGATTCCCGCATGCACCCATGCGGCACGCGGTTCTCCCGGATGCGCGAAGCATCGGTAGTTGCCGCCGGACAAGCGGCAGTACAAATCGACCGGCCCCGTGCCAGGCGGATCGGGAGGCGTGGCACCACTGACCACCGCGGCAGCCCCTTCGATGGTCATCCCGCTGAAATGCCAGCTACACCGTCCGGCGAGAAAGCCGTCGACCGGAATATCGAGATCGTAATGCACACCCGAGACGATGGGCGTCAGCGACTGCTGCAGGTGATACAGAAACGACGCGCCCTCGAAAATGCCGGGGGAATAGCTGCAATCCTTGCTGCCCGCCGACCAGTTGGCCACCGACCTTACGTGAATCGGCGGGTCGACGGTACCGCTCAAGTGCACGACGTTGATCGGATGCGGATTGACGCGCGGGTAATCCGTCTCACCTTCCTTGATGTTCTGCGTGCGGGAACAGCCGGCCAGACACAGCGCCAGCAGCGCAACTCGTGGCCGCATACTCCCTCCCCTTGGCTGCCAGATTCGCGCCTCCATGATAAGGGAACACCGGCAACACGTGCGACGGACACCGAATTTTTACAATTGCCGGCCGCGCAATGGGCCGCCACGACGCACCCGGCTGGTTGAGGGACGTTGCAAGCTCAACGCGGAGGCACCTTTGCCAGGTCCGTCGCCGCGCGTGCCGTCGGAGTCCCGACGCCGTAACGATAGACATTCTCACCGCCGCGGTAACCTGTGAGGATCAACGCACCGGTCGCCGCCCACAACACCAGCGTGAACAGTCCGGACGGCCGCGAGTCCGTCGCCGCGCCCGCTCCGCGCCAGACCGCCGCCAGCAGCACGAGACAACTGGTCACCACGGCCGACTTGGCATGCAACGAGACGGCATTGCGGGCGGCGGGTCCGATCTGCAGATCCAGTGCCGCGGCAAGCCCCGTCCCCAAGGCGAGGATCACGAACAGTCCGCCGATGCACAGATTCCAGGTGCCCACGACGGCCAGCGTCGGAGCCAACCGCTGCGCCGGCCTGGCCCACGCAAAGGTCAGAAAGACCGCACCCACGACGATGAGGGCGAGCGGAAAATGCACCACCATCGGATGGGCCGGCATCGGAGATCAGCCGACCCGCAACTGGCGGCCCCTCGGCACTTCGCGCTTGCCGCGCCCGAATTGGTCGTCGTGATGCATTACCTGCGCCAGTATGACTGCAAACTCTCGAGACACCGGCGTACGTACCCCGCGCCGAAAACCCCGCCGATGCGGACCTGCACATTCAACCATTTTCGCAGATTTCTCACCAGCAGGAAGACATCCTTGTACTGCCCGCGTCGCTGCGTGACGTACGCGATCTTGAGCGCATCGCAGATCACGGCCACGGGCAGCTTGTATGCCCGCGCACGTGCCGCGAAGGGGTCGCGTGCCAGGCAGACGAATTCCGCATGGGTGACCAGCAGCCACGTTGCCACCCGTTCCAGCAGAAATATCTTCATCTGGACGTCTTTCCGCCCGCGATAGCTGGTCGGTAGCCGCAGCGCCTTCCCAAGGGAATCGTCGGGTGATTCCGCCATCGCGAACAACCGCTCGGTGATCTCCAGCCACGCCCGCCAGAAGCGGGGCGTCGCAACGAAAAAATTCGAATGCACGGTGTTGCGTGAATCGGAGATGAACTCCTCGACGTCGAGCGGTCGGCCGAGGCGTTCGAAAAAGCGCACGGCCGCCGCCGCCAGACCGGGGTGTTCCGCCTCCCCATGCTCGAACACATTGAGAAAATAGGCGCTGTTGTGAATGCTCGGACTGAACAGGAACACCTCGACGGAAGGGTCCGCGACGTCGACGAAGTCGCGCACCGCATCCGCCGTCAGGTTGGTCTTCAGCCGGAATTTAGGTGACAAGAAACCGTACAGCGCCGCGTCGTCGAGCGGTTCCGAATGCAAAAACCGGCGGATGGGCCAGTACTCGAACCAGTCGGGACGCTCGTTGGCCGTGTTGTCGAGCACCAGGCAACCCGGATCGAGGTCTGCCCGCGACACATGGGGCGTCAGAATCTGAAAGAGGTGCAGCGCTCGCATGCAGGTCATTCTATCCCGCCGCCGTCAAGGGGCGGCGAGCCGCGTCAGCAACGCAACATAGTTCGACCGATAGGACTGCATCGAGTAGCGCTCCGCCACGTGCGCCCGTCCGGCTGCACCGAAGCGGACGCGCAGTTCCGCCGACACGATCAACCGCTCCAACGCCCGTTCCCATCCGGCATCATCCCGCGCATGAAAGCCGTTTACTCCGTCGAGCACCGCCTCTGTGTTCGCCCCCACGGGCGAAGCCACGCACGGCAAC
>Ga0182030_10002585_pt1 | contig 38517 bp, 32 predicted proteins | sample 812S3MmetaG_FD_121299 | JGI IMG/M metagenome (GOLD analysis project Ga0182030, IMG submission 121299) | Permafrost microbial communities from Stordalen Mire, Sweden - 812S3M metaG (Illumina Assembly) | ecosystem: Environmental > Terrestrial > Soil > Wetlands > Permafrost | place: Sweden...
CTCACCGAGCTACTCGAGCGACTCCAACAGATCGAGGATCTCGGGAGTCAGGACGGGCGACTGCGCCGGGTCCACTTCGACTGGATCGACGCCAGCGAGCGTACCCAGGCAACCGTACGTCTCCTCTCCGACCAACTTCGCCGCTTCCTCGACGATCAGGTGTGGCTCGAGAATCGGCGGGTCTTCGACCTGCTCCGCTCCATCGAGGGCAAGGCACTGCGTGTTCGCAACCAACGCGAACCGGTGGTCACCATGGAGCTTGACGACATCGGTGTCACCGTCGGCCTGCCCATGGAGCGTCCACTCTTTCGTCGTTCGCGCCGCAACCGACTCGAGACCGAATCGATGGAACATGGGGACGATGACTTCGACGCCTCGGCCATGCTGAGCCAGCTGTATGTCGACCGGGACATGCTCGCGCAGCGGGTGTTCAGCTCGCTCGGAAGAGACGACCAGGTCGGGCTCCGTGAGGTGGTTGCGGGTGAGCCTTTGGAGCAGGGCCTGGCTGAGCTGGTCGGGTACCTGTCGTTGCAGGAGCCCGGACTCATCGTCGTCTTCGACGAGGAACGCCATGATCAGATTCAGTGGAGTATCGGGGAAGTCGAACGAGCGGCCGACCTGCCCGCAGTCTCGTTCAGTCGGGACAGTTCGGAGCCGTCGTGACGGACATGCCGAACGATGCGCCGAATGAGCCGACGGACCTGTCGCTGCTGGTGGTCCATCTGATGAAGGGTCCGCTCTACCGGGATGTGCACGAGAAGCAGTGGGGCCTCTTGCTCGGACTTCGGAACCAGGTCGGGGAATATGTCTCCGTGCTCGGTTTGAGTGTCGTCGTCGACGAGGCGGAGGGATATGCCTACCTGCGCAGCCAGGTCGTCGATCAGGACGCGACCGAATTCCCGAGGTTGGTAGCCAGGCGCACGCTGCCGTTCAAGGTGAGCGTGCTCCTGGCCCTGTTGCGTAAGCGATTGGCCGAGTTCGATGCCAGCAGCTCAGATGTCCGCCTGGTTCTCAGCCGCGACCAGATCATCGAGCTGCTCCGCCTGTTCATGCCCGATTCCACCAACGAGGCGCGCCTGGTGGACAACATCGATACCACCGTCAAGAGAGTCTGCGAACTGGGCTTTCTGCACCCGCTCCGAGGCGAGCCGGACAGGTATGAAGTCCGACGGATTCTGAAGGCCTACATCGATGGGCAGTGGCTGTCGGAGTTCGATGCGCGACTTGACGAGTATCTGTCCGATCTGGATGTGTCGGAGGAGTCAGCGTGACGTCCTCGCTGTTCAGCCCGATCGAGCTGGAGGACCAACGTCCCGACCGACTGCCCGGCTGCCGCCTGCAGCGACTCGAGGTCTACAACTGGGGGACCTTCGACCGGAAGATCTGGTCGTTTGAACTCGCCGGCCGCAACGCACTCCTCACCGGCGACATCGGCTCGGGAAAGTCGACCCTGGTCGATGCCGTCACCACGCTCCTGCTGCCTGCGAACAAGATCTCCTACAACAAGGCCGCGGGTGCGGAGACCCGAGAGCGGGATCTACGCTCCTATGTCAAGGGGCACTACAAGTCGGAGCGCAATGAGACGACCGGGGCATCCCGGCCTGTCGGACTCCGAGACGACCGGCAGTTCTCGGTCATCCTCGGTGTGTTCGCGAACATCGACTTCGCCGCGACCGTCACGTTGGCCCAGGTCTTCCGGACAAGGGATGTCGGCCAGCCCGAGCGATTCTTCGTGGTCTCGGATTCCGAGCTTTCCATCACCAAGGAATTCGCCGAGTTCGGCTCCGAATTCTCCGTCCTGAAGCGAAGGCTGCGGGATGCCGGAGCCCGTCTGTACGACACCTTTCCGGAGTATGGCCGAGACTTCCGTCGACACCTCGGCATCGAATCCGAGCAGGCCATGGAGCTCTTCCACCAGACCGTGTCGATGAAGGCGGTCGACAATCTGAACGATTTCGTCCGCAGCCACATGCTCGAGCCGTTCGATGCCAGCGCCCAGATCGCCGACCTGATCGACCACTTCGACAACCTGGCCCGGGCCCACGACGCCGTACAGCGAGCGCGTGCCCAACTCGAGCTCCTCCAGCCTCTGGTCGCCGACATAGAGGAACATGATCAGCTGTCAGAGCGGCGTTCTTCTCTCGAACTACAGCAGCGAGCACTGCCGCTCTATTTTGCCGACCGGATGCGCCAGGTCCTCGACGAAGAACTCGCAGCGCTGGAGACCCGGTCTCGTGAGCTCGGCCGGTCGCTCGAGTCGCTCGAGTCGGCAATCGAGTCGTCGCGCCAGGAGGAGAGCCAGTTGCGCCTCCAGATCGCCGGGAGCGGAGGCGATCGGCTGGCCGCCATCGACCTGGAGATCGGACGTCGCGAGAGGGAGAAGCCGGTCCGGAAGGAGAAGTTCGATCGTTACAACATGCGCCTGGCGGAGGTGGACATGGCGCCGGTATCTGAGGCGGAGCAATTCGCCGCCGCCCGTGCCCGGGCTGAATCCAGAAGAGCAGAGCTGGAGAGCGAACATGCCGCTCTCCAGAACGACCTGAGCGAGCGGCGGTTCGAGCAACGTTCGATCGACGAGGAGTCGAAGCAGGTGAACGACGAGCTGCACAGCCTGCAGTCCCGTCGCAGCAACGTTCCTCGAGTGAGTCTCGAATTGCGGCAGCGACTCGGGGACGACCTCGGTATCGATCCCGACGACCTCCCGTTTGCCGGAGAGCTCATCCAGGTCCTCGAGGAAGCGAGTGAGTGGGAAGGCGTGGCGGAGCGGGTTCTGCACTCGTTCGCACTCTCCCTGCTCGTCCCGGAACGCCACTACGAAGCTGTGGCCGGTTGGATCAACGACCACCACCTCGGTGCCCGGGTCGTCTATTTCCGGGTCCCATTCCGCCTGGCCCAGTCAACCCCTCCAGAGCGTCAGTCTGTCCATCCGCTCCTGGTTGACGTGCTCGCTGTCAAGCCCGAAACGGGATTCGAGCAGTGGTTGGTGAGCGAGCTCGGGCGTCGTGCCAACCACGTATGCGTGGACACCATGGGCGAGTTCCGCTCCGCCCGGAAGGCGGTCACCCGGTCCGGGCAGATCAAGGACAGGGAACGGCACGAGAAGGACGATCGCAAGAGGATCGACGACCGCCGGGAGTACGTCCTCGGCTGGACCAACCAGGCCAAGGTCGACGCTCTTGTGGCTCATGCCGCGTCACTTCACCAGCGGCTTTCGTCGGCCACGCAGGTGATCGCCGAGCTCGTCGGGCGGGAGAGATCAGCGTCGGCCCAGTTCCAGTCGTTGGCCGGACTTGCCGAGCACGACCGATGGGAAGAGCTGGACTGGAAGGCACTCGTCAACGAGATCGCAGCTCTCCGGGCCGAGCAGGACCGCATCGCCTCCTCGTCGGACACACTTGCCCTCTTGACCGCCGAGCTCGAGCGGATACGAGAACAGGTGAGCGTCGCCGAGGAGGAGCGGAACGGGCTGCAGCGCGAGCGGGGTGCCGTGGAGGGGCGTCAACGAGTTGCTGAGGGTGAGCGCGACAACTTCGCCACGTTGCTGTCCGACGGTGATGCGCTCGTGGGCGCCTCTCCGTCGTTTCCCTCGATCGACCAGATGGTGACCACGCTGCTCGAGGGCCGTGCGCCTGATGCAGTTGTACTCGCGTCCGCTCAGCAGGAGATCGGCGCCCGCCTTGCCGATGGGCTCAACGTGATCACCAGGCAGCGGGAGAACCTGACCCTACGCATCGTCCGTGCCATGGGTGGCTTCCGGACGAAGTACCCGACCGAGACGTCCGAGTTCGACGATTCCATGGGCTCGGCCGGCGAGTACCGCCAACTCCACCAGCGGGTGGCCACCGACGATCTCCCCCGATTCGAACAGGAGTTCAAGAAATATCTGAATCAGAACACGATCCGCGACATCGCCGGGTTCTCCGCTCAGCTCAACAAGCACGAACGGGTGATCCGTGACCGCATCGAGACCATCAATGATTCGTTGAAGGGCATCGACTACAACGAGGGCCGCTACATCCGGCTGGTTCCCGACCAGACACCGAATATCGAGGTGCGCGAGTTCCGGGCCGAGCTCCGGGCCTGTACGGACAATGTGGTCGGTGCCGCCACCAACGATCAGTATTCGGAGGAGAAGTTCCTCCAGGTGAAGAAGATCATCGAGCGGTTCAAGGGCCGCGAGGGAACTGCTGATCAGGACCGCAACTGGACCCGGAGGGTGACGGATGTCCGTCAGTGGTTCGTGTTCTCCGCATCGGAACGCTGGCGTGCCGACGATATCGAATACGAGAACTACACGGACTCGGGCGGGAAGTCGGGGGGGCAGAAGGAGAAGCTGGCCTACACGGTGCTGGCTGCGTCACTGGCGTACCAGTTCAAGCTGGATTGGGGCGCCGAGCGATCGAAGTCCTTCCGGTTCGTCGTGATCGATGAAGCGTTCAACCGGGGTTCGGAACTCTCGACCCGCTACGCCCTCGACCTGTTCACCCGCCTCGGCCTGCAGCTGCTGATCGTGACCCCGCTACAGAAGATCCATGTCATCGAGCCACATGTCGCGGCGGTCGGTTTCGTCGACAACCCGAGCGGCAGCTACTCACGTCTCCAGTGCTTGACCATCACCGAGTTCCGGAGCCGTCGTGAGGAGCACGGCAACCGTGTCGATCCTCAGTCTCCCGACAATGTGGCGGCAGCCGACACCCCATGACCACCTGGACGAACGTGGACGACCTGGTCGCGACCTTGCGCAAGCGATGGGAGTCAGGCCGCTTCTTGCGTGAGTACGCGGAGGGCCTGGCGTGGGCACCGATCGAACTGCCGGTGAAGTCGCCATCGGCCGATGAACTGCTCCATCGATTCGACGACGTCGTGCGCTGGGCGGAGCGGTTTCGCCGTGACAGCCGGACCAAGGCTGGGGCAGCACGGTTCGCCGTGGAGTACCGGAACATCGGAGGACGGAGCCTCGGATCGAATTCGGTGCCGGCACGGATCCGGATCGAGAGTTTCGGCCAGCTGTGCGCAATGCTGGGTACGACGCCCGAGCTGCGGAGCCTCGATCAGATCATCGAACAGACAAGGAGCACCGTGCCCGAGCTGATCTCCTGGGTGCGTGCCCATCCGCTGAAGGCGATCGACAACGGAGACGTCTGGAGCGATCTGCTCGGTGTCGTCGCCTGGGTCAGGGGGGCGAGCACCGAGCAGCTCTATCTGCGGCAGGTCGACGTCGAGGGCGTCGACACCAAGTTCGTGGATCGTCACAGGAGGTTACTGGACGAGCTCTTGACGGCGGTCCTGCCTGAAGGACGTATCGACACGCATTACACAGCGGGCGATTTTGCCCGTCGCTACCGCTTCCGAGCCAAACCCGAGTACACGCGCTTCCGTGTACTCGGGTCTGAACCGGCTTTGCCCGAGACGTGCACCGAACTCACGTTGCGCACGGAGGAGCTTGCGTCACTGGAGTTGACCTCCCGGGTGCTGTTCGTGGTGGAGAACGAGATCACCTACCTGGCATTTCCTCACGTACCCAATGCCCTCGTGATATTCGGATCGGGATTCGGACTCGCCTCGTTGCGGCCGCATCCGTGGCTGGCCGGGAAGGAGATCGTGTACTGGGGCGACATCGACACGCACGGATTCGACATCCTCAATCGGCTCCGGTCGCGATTCGACTCGGTTCGATCGATCCTTATGGATGAAGCCACACTGCTCGCTCATCGAGGCCAGTGGGTCGTGGAGCCCAGCCCGACCAATCGACCCCTTCCGAATCTCACCGAGGCCGAAGCGGCGCTCTACTGCGATCTTGTCGAAGACCGGTTCGGTCCCACGATCCGCCTCGAGCAGGAGAGGGTCCGGCCTTCCCTGTTGGAAAGGGAGTTGGAGCCCCTATTGGCCTGACCGGAGTACTCCCGCGCTCGACCGGCACCCGATCCTGGTTCCGATCAGCATTCGTATTCGGGGAGATCCCCCTGAGGTGCTATTCTCTACTCGTGGTGCCACGAACAGCGAACGATTCTGACGACTTGGCCGGGGCCCTCGAGGAAGCAGGAGTCGAGGCGCGCTGGCTGGGGGACGACTCGGTCGAAATCGGGGGTACGACCTTTTCCGTCGAGCGGGTGAAAGTCGTCCGGGAGAGCGACGGTGCACTGCTGGCACACGTCCACGACGCGTCCGCTCGCCCTCCGACGATCGTCGTGGCCGACCGGATCTCCGAGGCGGCCAGGGCGCATCTGAGCAGAGTCGATCTTGCCTGGCTGGATCGCCGTGGGCACCTGTGGATCCGCACGGCGGGGATCTTCGTGAACGCCGATATTGAGCCCGGTACTGGCCCGCCTGCTCGCAGGGTCGTGGAGATCTTCAAGGGGACCGGCCTCGATGTCGCCCTCGGCCTGCTCCGGTACCCGCTCGAGTCACACGGCGTGAACCAGCTCGCCCGTGAGATCGGTCGCTCTCCTGGTCGGGTCTCCGAGATCCTGACTGCGCTCCGGCGCCAGGGACTCGTCGGGGCGGACAACCTTCCGATCACCCCCGAGCTGTTCTGGGCCGTTGCGGAAGAGTGGAAGCCTCGCTGGACACCGATGCCCTCTCCACCGCCTCCCGAGCCGCCGGAACGGTACCGGCTGACCGGTACCTCGGGTGCCCTGGCTCTCGGGGTCCCTCTTGTCGCCGGAGCGGCGGGGACGTGGTCACGTCTCTATGTGGCTGACGACGTGGACCTCGCGACTGTCGTCGGTGCCTATGGCGCGACGACCGGGTGGACAGGGTCCGAGGTGGCCGTATGCCCGTCCCGGTATGGCTTCGGCTGGAAGTCTTCGGCCCAGCAGGACGGGTACCCGGTGGCGAACCAGGTCGTCGTAGCCCTCGACCTCGCCCAGGACCGGGCGCGGGGTCGCGAAGTCCTCGAAAATTGGGACCCGAAGGAGTCCACACGTGTCTGGTGAGCTTCGCTTGGAAGGTCCAGGGATCGGCAACCTGGTGGCATCGCTGGCCGCCTTGACCGAATCGGCACCGAGTGCCGAGTTCGCCGTCATCGGCGGATTGGCGGTTCTTGCACGCCTCGGAGGAGCACACCGGGTCACCGACGATCTCGATACCGTGGCCACCCAACACGGGGATGAGCCGACCGTCGTCGAGGCAGTGATTGCCGTCCAAGGAATCGACGGTTCGCTCAACGGAACGAAGGTCGACTGCATTGCAGTGGGTGACGTCCCGGCGGCCGAACTCTCGGCAGAGCATCTTCCCGACATGGAAGAAGACCGCATCTTCGTGCTCGCCCATCGTTGGGCGCTGGATACTGCGGATGACCTCACCCTTATCGCTGAGACGGACGGAACAATCGTCGCTCGGGTTCGCTGTCGGTTCGCCGCCCCGGCGAGTCTTGTGGCCATGAAGCTGCAATCGGCACCACGGCGAAGAGGGGTGCGGGCAGACAAGGCCGGAGGTGACTATCTCGATCTGTTCCGGTTGGTGTCCCACCCGGCCATGACCCGTTCGATCGCCATCGCCTTGCGCGCGGCACCGCACGACCTCGGCCCGTGGTGCTCACTCGAGATCACGAGGTGCATGATCGAGGATGCTGACCGGACCGTGGGTCTCATCGCCCGGTCAGGAGTCGCGGAGTCGAACGTTCCCACGGCGGCACAGTTCCGCAGGGCGGGGGAGCTGCTGATCGACTGGATCCGCCGGGCTCCTTGAGTGTGGCCACGAACCCGAGAAGTAGGGCGTTGCGTGCGCATGCTGTCGATCATCGGACCACTCAGGTTCGTCGGGACGCTCGCAGAGGGGGGTGGCGATCCACAGGATGTTGTCGAGACGACGTGCGACGACGTGGGAGAAAGAGCCAACAGCCGAGCCAACAATTCGGTCTCATCGTGTCAGCGACCGTCCCGTCGCGTTTCGTGCCTCTCGGTAGGCACCACCGATGACCTGCAGATATGCGACATCTTGGGATTCCTGGGGAACGGGCAGGACGACTTGGGCTCTCCCTACGGATCAGAAGGTTGGGGGGTTCGAATCCCTCCGAGCGCGCTCTAAAAGTCCAGTTCACAGCGTTCCTTCCAAATCCCCGTGGGGATCAGAACTCAGTTCACTGGCATAAGTGCCGCGTCGTCTGACGTGCCAATGTCGGGATCGTCGAGTGTTCGCACCGGCCCCTTGAAGTTGTGCTTGGCGCCGGCTGCCCAGCCGATCCAGACCCCGAGCGCCAACAGGATGGTGACGACAGGGGCGTAGTTGAAGTCGCTCCAACTGAAATTGCTGTTCCACGGAACTGCCTCGGGTGACGTCGGCAGGCAGAAGATGACCACGCAAATGATGACCCAGACAATGGCAATGGCATTGATCCAGCGGAAGTGCTTGCCTAGGTTCCAGACGCCGGGTTCGAATTTCTTCCCCATCCGCCAGCGCAGGAAGACCGGCAAAATGTAGGCGATGTACAACCCGATTGTCGTGATCGACGTGACCGCAAAGAAGGCCACCGGAAGACCGGCTTTGTTGCCGAAGAGCGCCGGAATGGTGATCAGCAGGGCCAGGACGACGACGAACAGCACCGCCCAGGTGGGCGTCCTTTGCTTATTCAAGCGTCGCCACAGCGAGTGGCCGGGCACGGCGCCGTCGCGTGAGAATGCGAACACCATTCGTGAGGCAGCGGCCACACAGCCCATCCCGCAGAAGAGTTGGCCGATCACGGAAATGTCGAGGACCAACTTCGCCAAGCCGGTGCTGAGTGCCGTCTCGATAATCGGAACAGCACCACCTCCACCAGCATTGATCTTGGCCACGTGCGTCGCCGCAAATGTGATGGCAAGAAGCAAGATCCAGCCACCAACGGCCGAGTAGGCGATCGCCGTCCACAGCCCTTTGGGGGCGGCGCGCTCAGCGTTATGAGTCTCCTCCGACAAGTGGGCGGAGGCGTCGTAGCCGGTAAACGTGTACATGGTGAGTAGGAAGCCGAGCGGCAAGACGAAGAACCAGTAGAAGTGGCCAGAGAATCCACTGTTGTTCTGCCTGTGGGTGAACACCCAGGAAACGCTTTGGTGCGATGAGGGTCCGAAAATCAGCACGCCCACGATCACCGCTACGCCTCCGAGCATCCACCAGGCCGAGATCCGGTTCAGCAGCGCCACCAGGTGCGAAGAGAAGACGTTGATCAGGCTGTGGGCAGCGAGGATGATGAAGAAGAGGGCGAACGTGTTGTGCAGGATCGTCGACGGGTTCGTTGTCGTGAAGTTGAGGATGAAATGGGAGCCGTAGAGAGCGAGCACCGAGTTCAGGAACGAAGCGCAGCCATAATCGACGGCGGCGGTGATGGCGACAAGGCCGAGCAGATTGAACCATCCCGTAAACCAGGCCCAGCGGACGCCACCAAGGCTGTATGCCCAGTAGTAGATGCCGCCAGCAGTGGGGTACTTGGATGCGAGTTCGGCCATTGACAGTCCGACCAGTAGGACGAGGAGACTTATGACCGGCCAACCGATCGAAATCGCGATCGGACCTCCGTCATTCCAGGCCTGTCCATAGGTCGTGAAGCAGCCGCTCAGAATGCAGATAATCGTCAGCGAGATTGCGAAGTTGGAGAACCCGCTCCAGCCGCGGTTGAGTTCCTGTTTGTAGCCGAGTGAGGCAAGCCTCTCCTCGTCGGTCGACAGCGTTCCAGTTTGGTCGCTCATCCGGCCCTCCCTATGTCGCAATCCATTGGGATATTGCGCCGAGCGTGCCCCGCTCAACGTGGCAAAATCCTAATACGCGACTCGATCGCGTCATTGGGATACCGCCCAGCGCGGTGTCGACGCTTCGGACCGGAGTTCCCAGCCACCTCTCGCGCTGAAGCACAAGATGTGTTTGGCCATTGGCAAGACAACCGCTTAGCCGATCAAATGTGTCTGAACCTCGACTTGTGGAGCCTCAAGGGGTCAGGGTGTGTACGTCCGGTGATTGAATTGAATCTTGGTTCAGGTAACTAGAGCAGACATTCCCGCGGAGATCGCTCTGCGTTGGCAGGCGACTGCAAGTGGCAGCCTTCAGATCACTTCTTCTTCTTGTCCTTGGTCTTCGAGTGCTTGGAAGTCGTGGGGGCCTTAAATGTGATTTGGACTGCCGTCCCATCTGCGGTGGTGTCGCCCACGCCGATCACACAGGTGAGGTGTCCCTTTGTCCCGCAGACGCCATCGCCAACGGTCCCGGTCACCAACTTAATTTTGGTGGAGAACGTGCCAGCCGGGGTCACGGTTACTGACTGCACTGCGCCGATGTTGCAGTGTCCCGTGTCACTGGCGGTCAGCGCTCCTGTCACGGCCGAGGTGCACTGAGCCATGAAGTACTGCACAGTTCCCCCGGCGTTGGAGTAGGGGAAACCCGATCCTGTCACGGTGACGGTCTGACCCTTAACCAGCCCGGTATCGGGCGTCACTTTCATTGAATAACCGGGGTTGGCTCCGGCTGGAACCGAAACCACCACCAGGGATAGAGCGACCACAACACCAAGGAGCATCGGGGCAATTAGTCGGCGTCGCATCATTGTGACCTCCAATAGAGCGTGGCTCGCAGTCGAATTCCTTACACTCTACTCAGCCGGCGCCACGGATCCACTGACGGACTGCACCTCAGTGAGAAGTTGAGCTAAAACGCCAGGTTGGCGGCGAATTTGTTGGCCGGAATATCGACGCTGATTCTTCCAGGGACGAAAGACGGCGATGAATTTTGGAGCGGAAGAACGTCTATACGATCGACCCCAAGCGGAGAAGGAGATGAAGTGATGCGCAACGTGGTCGCCTACGAGTTGTTGTCGCTCAATGGAGTGGCAGAGCAGCCAGACGAGTTCATCACTGGGCTGAAGCAGCGGTCCGGCGGTGAGATTGGTGTCCATGGGAGTATCGAACTGACTCAATCGCTGCTCGAACAGGGACTGGTCGACGATTTGCGCCTTGTCATCGCCCCGGCTCTCCACATGCGCGGCCGCAAGCTGTTCGACCGGGGGTTGTCGAGACGGCTGACTCTTACTCGCAATGTGGCTTCTCCTTCTGGTCACCTCTTGCTCGACTTCCAAGTGGAGCGCTAAGTCACAATCCATGTGGGTGCTGGATGCTTCCTGGACGAACACACGGTCGCGAGTGGTGACCGGATCGCCTTTAGGTCCGATGTTGGATGGAAAGAGCCCACGTCGATTCTGCTTGTAATCTGATTCGGCGCGTCCCTGACAGCAGGAAGGAGGTCGGATGCCTGCTTGTTCTCGCTGTCTGATTGAGGTGAACCCGGGGACGGCGCGTTGCCCTAAGTGCGGAGCCGCTATCCGCCCGCACGTCATGCCCCGACCGGCGCCCAAGCGAGTAACGAAATCACAGCAACGCCTTAACGCTCTGGACGCCAAGGAACGAATCACCGGACCAGCCAGCTTGGCCCTTCTGGCCTCCTTCTGGCTGCCTTGGTACAGCATCGGTCCGATTTCCATTGACGGACTTTCCGTGCACGGTTGGCTGTTCATTGCTGTGCTGAATTCGATTGTCCTGGTGCTGTACGTCCTGATCACTGCCTTCGGTGTCGGCGACCTCGCTGAGCAGGGCCGCATGTCGAAGGATCAGCTTTTGGTCCTCATGACCGGGATCAATGTTGCTCTCGTCGTGTTGGGCTTCCTACTCAAGCCGGCTGGCTTCAGCTGGTCGTGGGGGGCTTTGCTCGCGCTGGCCGCCTCCATCGTGGCATTTCTGCCGTATGGCGTGCCGTTCATAAAGGAACGACGCAGTCGTTGAATTTGTGCCCGCCCACGCCGGATTGAGGTGCATCCGAGCATGTGTCTCGGCAGGGTGCGGAACTTAATTGTGGGTGACACACTCACCGCAAGCGAGGTAGATGACGAGAAAACGTAAGTCATTCGATTTCGAGGTGAGAACTCCCGAACCCAGTTAGTGCGTCACCGGTAACACACGGGTCACCCTGTAGAACTTTCCCCCATCCGAAAACGATCGGACGACGTGAAGGTCGGCCACTTTGGACAGATCAGCTGCGGTGGCACCGCGGTAGACAAAATCGGGCCACGCCGCAGGGAGAACTACCAGGACGCCGTGATGGGTAACCAAAATGTTTGCAAGTTGCTGGAGTTGGCTGGTGAATGCGCCATTGGGCCGATTGGTCAGTTGCAGCACTCGCACCGGAACGCGGATCGAGGCCCGACCGGTGTCGGTATAGAGCAAGGTATTCACCCCGGTGGCGATGATGGTCTGAGATGGCAAATGCCGGACGGCGCGCATTGTGGCCGACGTACTCAGCAAATTTCCTGCCGGCGTTCCATGGTCGATGACTGACAGAGTCGGAGCGACGGCATCACTGGCCGCGATCAGACACAACGCGGCCACCAGAAGATTTCGGTTGCTGCTCCGCATCTCAATGGTGGAGATCGCTTTGATGAGAAAGAGGTACACCAATGGGATGAGCGGGCAAAGGATGCGATTGTCGATCGGCGTCGTGTCGTCCAAGAAAGCCAGCGTCACCATGACGACGACAAGATATGCCCCTCCAACAATTGCCAGCACCGCCGCATGACCTTGTTGTTGACGTCGCTCCTTGTTTCGCAGCCGGTCCATGTACAACAAGACAGCGGCTCCCAGAAGCATCACCAGAAAGAGGGCTTCGCGGAGACGGTTGGGTACTGAGCCGGGGAGAATCCACCCCGAGCCGATGTAGAGGAGCCAGTGGATGGGTGCAGACGGAGGGTGCCAGGCGAATTGACGGGCGGAGCCACCGTGCAGGGCCAATGAGGTGAAAAGCGACCAGACCACGCTGGGTGCGATCCCGCAAACGACTATCAAGAACGCACCCCACCAACGCTGACGTCGAGGCAGCGGTGCCCAGAGGAAAATCACGAGTCCTGCCGCGGCCACAAAGCTGACGCCCACGTAGCGAATCAAGGGAGCCATTGCGACGCAGATGGCGATGCCAGCCAACCAACCTTTGGTGGCCTGATGCAGATAGTTCTCGATGCACAAAATGCCCAACAGGAACACAAAGAGAAACAGCGGTTCTGACCATGCCCCTTCATCGATCAATAAGAGATTCTCGTGGAAGAACACTGCGGGACCGGCCAAGAGCAACAACGCGGCAGCAATCGGCACGAGAAAGCGGGAGGTTGCATATCGCCTGACCAGCAACTCGAACACGAAGAGATTTGCACCCATCAAGATGGCGTTGAGCCATCTCGCCCCGCTGGCGATTGAAAGTCCGGTTGAAGAAACCGTGGCGAGAAACACCGGATAGAGCGGTGGGAAATGCACCAACGGAACCGCGCCGTAGACGGCGAATACTTGATTCGGCGACAAAGTGCTCCCGCTGAGGTCGAAGGGTGTGGTGATACCGCGACCATGCAGGAGGTTGTCGGCCGCTCCCATGTAGGCGGCGGAGTCTTGGCCAATCCCGATTCCGTGACGGGTGGCGATGAGAGACAGGATCGTGCCGAGGAGGGGCACCAAGAGCAAGGTACCGAACGCAAGTCCTGGGTGTGTCAGCGACGAGGAGGCATGCTTCGATTGGGAGCGGACACCCGATTTCGAGATTGGCGGTTGGTCAGAGTGTCCTTGTTCGACAACTTCCGTCACGCCGCGGTGGTCAGACGGCGCCAGCACTTCTTGACCGGAATCCTCGGTCATCGGAAGGGCCGTTTCGGGTGGAAACCGCTAAGCCATCCCGACGCGTGAGGCACCGGCCGAGGCTACATCTCACACGGTCCGATGACCCCTTTGAATCATGGCGATACGTCGGAAGTCATCGGGTGCGATCACCGGAATTGGCGTATGTCCGCTGGCATGATGGTCACAAAATGTAAGCCGCACACGTCAATCGAATGTGACCACAATGGACGCAACACAACTCGAAGCTGAGCGATCAAGGCTGACTGCCATCGCCATCCGAATCCTCGGGTCAAAGACCGATGCGGACGATGTCCTCCAAGAAGCATGGCTGCGCCTCTCCCGCACCGACAACATCGACGATCTTCCCGCCTGGCTTACGACGGTGGTGACGCGGTTATGTCTTGACCACTTGCGCAAACGAGGTACGAGATCAGACGCCGAAGCCAAAACGTCTGAAGATGTCTTATCGATCGACCCCGAAGATGACGCGCTGTTGGCAGAGAAATTGGGCGGAGCGATGCAAGTCGTCCTCGACACGTTGGCCCCGGCTGAGAGGGCGGCGTTCGTCCTCCATGATGTCTTCGGGTATCCCTTCGACGAGATCAGCGCCATTTTGGGACGCTCGAGTACGGCCGTGCGTCAACTGGCTAGCCGGGCGCGCCGCAAGGTGCAGGGTGCACCGGAGCCAGCAGAAGAACAGGCTGCCCGCGCTGAGAGCCGCCGAGTCGTCGATGCGTTTCTCGCCGCGGCCCGAGGCGGGGATCTTGAGACCTTGCTCTCGCTACTGGCGCCCGACGCCGTCATGCGGGCTGACCTGATCGGACAGAACATGGGCACGGATCAGAATTACGAAGGCGCCCCAGCCGTGGCCGCCCGTTTTAACGGCGCTCGAGGCGCAGCGCCCGTCACTATCGACGGCGAACGTGCCGCCGCCTGGATCATGGCTGGGACGGTCAAGGTTGCTTTCGTATTTGTGGTGGAGGGCGGCCTGGTGCGCGAGGTCGAGTTGATCGCCGATCCTGACGTGCTGGCGACCTTGGATGTAGTTCGTGCTCGAGATCAATCTTGAGCGAATTCCCAAAATTGCTGCTTACCGTGGAGTACGAAAAAGTTCTCTCCCGCGATGAATTTTGTGCGATACGCACGTCTCTCTTTTCGTGGAACCACAAAATCTGAAACTCGCCCGGGTGCGTTACAGCCCAAATGTAGGGTCCTCATCCATGACATCCACTTCGCTTGCCATCCGCACTGAGGCACTGGTCCGGGAATTCAATGGAGCTAATGCGGTCAATGGGGTCGATCTTGAGATTCCTACTGGTGAGATCTACGGATTCTTGGGGCCGAACGGTGCGGGGAAGTCCACCACCGTTCGCATGCTCTGCACCCTGTTGGCTCCGACGGGAGGCAAAGCAACGGTCGCCGGCTTCGATGTGGCTGACCAATCTGGTCAGGTTCGCCTCCGAATCGGGGTGGCGTTGCAGGAGGCTGCACTTGATCCTCTGCAGACCGGGGCGGAACTGCTCCGCCTTCAGGGGCTGCTCTATGGGTTGACGCGTCGGACGATCAGTCAGCGAGTGGACGAGTTGGTCGAGCTGATCGATCTGGGAGATGCCATCAATCGGAAGATTGGAACGTACTCCGGGGGCATGAAACGCCGACTCGATCTTGCCGCAGCATTGGTGCATAACCCGGAAATCCTCTTTCTAGACGAACCGACCACAGGACTGGACCCGGTCAGCCGAGCTCGAGTTTGGTCCGAAGTGCGCCGGCTGAATGTCGAACTCGGTATGACCATCTTCCTCACGACGCAGTACCTCGAAGAAGCGGACGAACTGGCACACCGGGTGGGCATCATTGACCAGGGTGTCATTGTGGCGGAGGGCACACCGAAAGAATTGAAGCGATCAGTGGGGAGTGACGTGATCGTGGCGAGAGTGGATGGTGACGCGTCGTCGGTTCGTGCCGTCCTAGAAGCAGTACCCGGTGTGCAAGGAGTTGAAGTCCACGGGAATGAGCTGGTGATCTCCACGGGGAGTGGGTCAGCCACCATCAGCCCAGTCGCCGTAGCCCTGGCCGCTACCGAAGTGGAAGTACGCGACTTGACCCTTCGAACGCCCACGCTCGACGACGTGTTCTTGGACCTCACTGGTTCGCACATTGCACGCAAGGAAGCAGAAGAGGATCTCTCATGACATCAACCGTTGATGCTGTTCCGACGCCACTTTCCGCCGAACCATATCGAGCCCGCCCGGCTGGGCTGCTCCACGATCTGACGTCCATTGCCGGTCGAGCACTGCGGGCCGTGCCTCGTGATCCGGCGTCGGTCGTTCCGCCGATCTTCATTGCGCTGTTCTTCTTTTTGGTGAATATCGCCACCTTCAAGAAGGCGACTGCATCCATCCCGGGTTTCAACTACACGGCCTTTGAAATGGCGACGGCCATTTTGCTGGGTGTGACGGGCGTTTCACGTGCCCCTGCGTTGGTACTCGATGTGCAAAGCAAATATTTCGACCGCCTACTGCTGTCACCGGTGCGTCGGACCGCCATCCTCTTGGGCCACATGGCAGCCGACATGGCGGTCTCGGCCACCTTGACGATCCCAATCTTGGTGCTGGGGTTTTGTCTGGGTGTGCGCATCCACGTGGGTGTGCTGGGGCTCCTCGCCTTCATCGCCCTAGCTGCATTGTGGAGTTGGGCTTTTGCAGGCTTCGCTTATGCCATTGCTCTCAAGACTGGCAACCCAGCCGCAGTGAACTCGACGTTCCTGTTGTTCTTCCCATTCCTCTTCCTCACTACGTCGTACGTGCCGCGCAGCGAACTCTCGGGTTGGCTCAATACCGTGGCCGCGTTCAATCCAGTCACGTATGTACTGGAAGGATTGCGTTCGTTCGTCCTGTACGACACGTGGCAGTGGAGACAGATCGGTGCTGCACTTTTGGCCATCGGCATTGTGGGCGCGATCAGCATGACTTTGTGCTTCGGTGCCCTGCGCGGCAGAGTCAAGAGCGGATCGGCATGACCTGTCGACCGACCTTCTCGCTATGGCTCCGATAACCACAGTGGGTGATTGGCCGGAATGCGCGCTAGCGACGACGCTACCGATCCGAAGCGCTCATCGTCGGCTTGCCACTGGAGATAGGCGGTGCTGATTTCGTCGCGGGTACGACCCACAAAGTTCCACCACATGAACAGCGGCTCGCGGAGCGGTATGCCGCCGATCAACATCGCTCGAGTCGGAGATGTGGTGGTGACCAGGACCTCCTGGCGACCGAGACCGAGGTAGGCGAGATTGTCGGGGTCGACGACCTGATTGTCGATCCGAAGTGAACCTTCGAGCACGACGATCCCATATTCGTAGCCTTTGACCAAGGGAAGGAGGCAGGCCCCCACTCCGAGATCAAGCTCAATCCCGACGTGATCGGTGTCGCGGCGGGCCGGGGAGGCGGCGTCGTCGAGGGAACCAACGATGACGGTGGCCGTTCCATGTTTCAGCTCGACTTTGGGGAGATCCACGTGATGCTCAAATGCGGCAGGTCCGTGCCGAGTCGCCTCTGGTTGGGCGATCCAGAGCTGCACTCCCTGCACCTCACCGCGGAAGGTACCCGTGGATTCCTCCGCATGTGACACCCCTTCGCCAGCGGTCATGAGGTTGAGTTGCCCTGGTCGAATGAGCTGCTCCGAGCCGAGGCTGTCGCGGTGAAGGATCTCTCCAGACACGAGCCACGTCACAGTCTGCAGACCCATGTGAGGATGCGGACCGATGCTCATTACTACGTTGTCGTCCACCGTCATCGGTCCCATATGGTCCAAAAAGCACCAGGCGCCGATGCTCCGTCGGTTGTGTCGCGGCAGCGCACGACGCACCGACACCCCGGCGACATCCGCCACGTGGCTGGGCGTGACTTCCATGATCGGGATCGTGGAGTCCGTTGGTGGCTGACTCTCCGCCGAAATGTCGGATTTGGGTACGGGTCCAGTCACGTGATGAGTCGGCCTATCCGTTGAAGCTGTTGACGTCGACCGCTGGCAAATTCTCCACCTCGGCCTTGGTGAGCGTGAGCCGTATGCCATCGTCAATCCGGCTGACGGCGCCGATTGGAATGGCCACCTCCTTATGAGACCAAAAATGTCCTTCCTGCAGCAGTACATGTGTCACTTGATGGTTGTGGGGCGAAATAACGAGTCCTTGCACTCGTCCGATCTCTCCATCAAGGGCGTGGACTTGTTCATCGCGGCGGATGGCAACCTCGCCCAGCGGAAGCGACTCATGCGTAATGGTTTGCGGCGTATTTCCGGCACCGAGTCCGCCCCCAATGCCGTAATAGGGCCAAGCCAGCATCTCTTGCTCGGTGTAGCCGGCGTAGCCGCTGCTTCCGGGTAAAAACTGGATCTCCTCCACCATTTCGAGATCCTCGAACTCCGCTGTCGTGCAATTGAGCTGCACAACGTCTGACGAACTGGTCACCAGGTCGAGGGAAACGAGTCTGCCCATGCCAGCTCGATGCTTTGGCTCGATCACCAGATGCGTCACAGCTTGCGCCACGGGATCCACGACGACTTTGATCACTTCGCCGCAGTCACCGTCGAAGCACAGTGCCCTCATTCCGATCGTGAGTTGTGTTGATTCTTGCATGTTCCCTTCCATTTATTGGCCCGATCCTATGGGCGAACTAAAAGCGGCGACCGTAGTTGGAGGGGGGTGACATGTACCGGTCGCCCCCCGGGTGCTAGCCCATGGTCAGGGCATATGAACACCACGATGGAACGTGGGAATCTGCCCCTGAACTTCCTATTTAAAATGTCTAGGCGGGTTCTTCCGAAAGGGAAGAAGGAGCTGCCGTCCCCTTGACGGCATCTTCCCCGCCATCCCCAGCGGGCATCTCTTGTAATCCGCGCTGGAGGCCAAAGAGCGCGACGACTCCGGCCAGCACCATTATCCCAGCCATGACGTACAACACCGTTTGGGTGGCGTGTGCGAAATCCAATCGGAAGTAGGTCGGAATGCGTGCGGTCGACATATTGCCTTGGGACTGGGACGCCTTGGCCGCCACTTGCGCCGCGTTGGGGACACCGAGCTTCGTGAGCGATGCCGTCAACTGGGTCCGCTGTACCGACAGCAAGATCGTCCCGAGAATGGCCAAGCCGAGGCTGGCGCCGTAGTTCCGGATGGTCTGGGTAACGCCGGTGGCTTCGCCGTAGGAAAGGGTCGAGGCACGATTGATGGCATCGGTATTGGCTGGTCCCAGCATCATCCCCATGCCAAACCCGGCCACAATGATCCACGTCCGCTGATCGGCAATGTGGAGATGGGTGGCCTTGGAGGCCCAGAACGCATACCCGATCCCGGCAATGAAGCAGCCGAGTACGACGGCACGCTTCGCCCCTTCCCGGTCGAGGATTCGTCCACCGATCTGCGCAGCAATGACGAATCCAATGAAGAAATAAAGGATAAAGATGCCAGCCTGATTGGCCGAATCGTTTAGCGCGATCTGTGCGTATTCGCTAGCAAAAAAGAACACTGGCACGAAGGCCATCATGGCGATCAACAGGATGATGTTCTGCATCGAGAAGGCTCGAATGCGAAAAATGCCCACTTGCATGAGTGGAGATTCCGACTTCTGTTCCACCAGGACGAAGATTCCAATGACAATGAGGCCTCCAACGATGCAAGCCCACGTGCCGACATTGCTCCAGCCCCAGAGCGACGCCTGCTGCAGACCGAACACGCTGAGCCCGATGCCGATACCGACGAGCACGGCACCTCGGTAGTCGATCGGCGCTCGCCTGTACTCGGTCTGCGGTTTTGAAATGGCAATCAAGACCAAAGCGATGATGGCCACCGGAATGTTCACCCAGAAAATTGCCCGCCAAGTCCATTGAGTGAGATACCCACCCAGAATGGGCCCGATCGCAGTCAGGCCTCCGGCTATGCCGAAGAAGACCGCCAGTGCTTTGCCGCGCTCGCGCATGGGAAACGTCTGCACGACGATGGCCAACGCGGCAGGAAACATGAGGGCGCCGCCAGCACCTTGGAGCACCCGGAATCCGACGATCCATGCTTCGGCAATGCTTCCCTTGGGCGTCAGTCCACACATGGTCGAGGCGACGGCGAAAATAATCACGCCGAGTACGCACATCTTGCGGTGCCCAAAAATGTCCGAAAGGCGTCCGCCGAGCGCAAAAAGTGCGGCGAGCGAAAGGATGTAGCCGTTCACCACCCACTGAACTCCCGTCGATGTGAGACCGAGTTCATGTTGGATGGTCGGAACAGCAATCGAGACGATGGTTTGATCGATGAACGTCATCGCCACCGCAAAGATCATTGCGGCAAGAATCAAATTCCTGCTCTGTCCACTGCCTTTTGCCATGGGTGCGTCCCTCCGCGGACACGTTACCGCCCAAAGGTCATGGACTCTCGTTCTTATTCAGTCTCCCCACTGGGACACCGGTGTCTCGGACCGGTGCAACGAGTGAGCGACGCGTGTCGTCTCAAGCAGTTGCACTGCTCCGTCGTTCCAACACTCCGTTGAGCCAGACAGCGCCTTTTTCAAGTGCGGCGGGCGGGGCCTGGGTCATCACCGTCTGGGCGATGTCGGCAATGGAGGTGCGAGCGAGTTCGTCCTTCCACACAGCCTCGGCGCGCCACATCGCGGCAGCGATGCCACAGGTGGGTGAATAGGAACGAGCACCTACGGCCGATGGCCCACGTCGCCGGATTTCGGAGCACCGAAAAGCCGGCTCTGCACCTTCAATGGCCTGGACGATATCGAGCATCGAGATCTCTTCCAACGGGCGAGCCAAGCGGTAACCACCGTGGCGTCCCGCGCTGGACTCGACGATGCCGGCTCGCATGAGCGCCTGCAGCGATTTGGCCAGGTACGGGGTCGGGACACCGTGGTATTCCGCCAGTTGAGCTGCCGGCAGACACGCATCTTCGGGGACCACGGCCAGAAGTACGGCGCAATGCGCCGCCCATTCAACGCCTTCGCTGATTCGCATACGTGGAGTTTATTTGTCCGAATATCGACAGAGCATTAACCTAGATACGAAATATCCAAGTTACAAGGAGCTCCCGATGAAGATTGTCATCGCTGGTGGGACCGGAATGGTTGGAAAGTACGTGGTCGAAGCGGCAATTGCGGGTGGCCACGACGCCGTCGTGCTGAGCCGTTCCTCGGGAGTTGATCTACGTCGGGATGGCGGGCTGGACGAGATGCTTAAAGGGGTGGACGTCATCATCGATGCCACCAACCCGGCAACAACCAATCGCGCCAAGGCAACGGCCTTCTTCACCGACGTGACTGCTCGCCTCCAGGCCATCGGTTCGGCTCAGGGGGTGGGTCGGTTGGTGACGCTGTCGATCGTCGGAATCGATCGAGTCGGCGGCTTTGGGTACTACCAAGCCAAGCTGGCTCAGGAGCAGGCGGCGCTAGCCGGCCCTCTTCCCGTGACCATTGTGCGGGCTACTCAGTTCCACGAGTTTCCAAGTCAGATCTTGAGTCGATTCCGGCTCGGACCGCTGGGCGCCGTTCCGGCTATGCGAGTGCAACCCGTGGCCGCTCGCAGCGTTGGGCACTACCTGGTTGACGTCGCCCTCGCACCGCCGTCGGCTCAGATCGTTGAAGTGGCTGGCCCGCAAGCCGAAGACCTAGTGGCCATGGCACGTGCCTTCGTGAAGAAGCGAGGCAAAGGTGGACGGATCATTCCCTTGGTCATGCCAGGCGCCGTTGGGAAAGCGCTGCGCGGCGGCGCACTCTTAGCGGGCCCAGAAACTCGACTGGTCGGACCGACATTCGCGGAATGGTTGGACAGTGTGGATGCACAGCCGTCAATCTTCTAGCGAACTCACCCGCGAGCGCTGTCGCTATTGGGCGTGGCTCCGCGTGAGATCTCGCTGATCGAATTCGACCTTTTGCAGTTTCTCCTCGGAGGCTTCCTCGAGCAGGATGAATTCGTCCTGAGCTTCGGGGAGAGCCCGCAGGAGTTCGTCTAGTTTCCGTTGCGTGGCGGTCTGTTCCCTCCCCTGCGTGTGTTGAATCACGAACACCATGATCAACGTGACTCCCGATGTTCCGGTCTCGAATGCCGTGACCCAGTGAGCGGGGAATCCGAGGGCAATCCCTACTACCAATGAAGTAAAGAGAAGTGCAATCACGGCAATAGCAACGACAGGTAATGAGCTGTAGTGGTCAATGCGGTACAGCCAACGGCTGCCGATGGAGCGTTGCTGCGTGCGTGTGATGACCCGATCGCGCTTCCAAATTGAACGGGTGGTGTGACGGTCATTCATGGATGACTCCCTCATATCAGCGGCTGCTTCGCGCTCGCCATCGGAGTGCGGTGAGCTTGGATGCCTTCGCCGTGAATCCTGAGCTATACCCAGGCAGCCACTTGACCAATCCGCAAGGTCACAGAGGTACGTGGACTTGGAAGTTTCTTGGGGTCGAATTGTGGGTATATCCCTAGGGTTGGTGTCGCCGAGAGCGGCACTGCCGTTGTCCATCTGCGACGCCTTGACATGAGTTTGAGGTAGGTGGGCGGCGACTCGAAACGGAAGGAGTCGCGATGGTTGATCCAAGAAATGCGTATAAATCGATGAGCGCACATGCTCGAAATGTCCAACGCACCAGTGTGAGGCTGATCTTCTCGGGGATTGGATTCTCAGCCGCCTATTTCTTGGATCCTGAGCATGGTGCCTACCGTCGCCAACAGGCGATTGATTTCATTCGTCGCACCAGGAAGTCGATTGCCAGTACCAAGGTGGCCGGAGATGACCCAACCTTTGCCATGACCGACGGGCTAGTGCCTGAGGTAAGAATGGCCGCTCCTCGGGAGGCGGAAGATGGATTGAGGATCGCCCGCTAAAGAGTGGATCCACTGCGCACTTGGACGAGTAAGGAGCGTGGCGGGTCGAAAAGACTCGGATGGGCGATGTGAGCCAGTGCTTCGACGCCGTCTACGAGCCTCGGGCCGGGTCGCACGAAGGCAGCGTCGGCATCGACGGCCCACACCGGAACGCTGGGCGGGAGTAGGTCGCGTTGGAGTAATTCGTCTGCCAGTAGTCGTGCTCCATCGAGCCGATAGCCACATGGGGCGACGACGATCGCATCAGGTAGCGCTTCATGGACCTGCGCCCAGTCGATCTGACGTGAACGTGCTCCGCCAGAACCAAGGACGGACTCGGCTCCGGCGGCCGTGACCATGTCGGGGACCCAATGGCCCGCCGAGAATGGAGGGTCCGTCCATTCGAGGACGGCGATGCGAGGACGGTGTGCACCTGCCACCGCGGACGCGAGGCTTTCCAGCCTGGCCACCAGTTGGTGGACGAGAGTCGCCGCAGCCTGTTCGGTATCGGTTGCTTGGCCAACCGTCTCAATCGAGGCCAGTACTTCGGTCAGCGTCATTGGATCAAGCGTGAGTACGTCGGCTCGACAGCCCAGATAGTTGAGGGCTTCATCGACCTCTGACACGTCGACGGCGCACACCGCGCAGAGGTCTTGGGTCACGACCAGGTCAGGATCTATTGATCGCAAAGCATCGGCGTCCAGGGTGTAGAGGTCCTCACCTGCGGCAATTCGGGTCCGTACTTCGGCGTCAACCTCTTTCGGGGTGAGTCCGGCTGGCAGGCTGGTGGTCGAAACCACCCGACGATTGCGGGCTTCGGGTGGGAAGTCGCACTCAAAGGTCACACCTACGACGTCTTCACCAGCACCCACGGCGAAGAGGATCTCGGTGGCCGAGGGAAGCAGCGAGACGATGCGCACTCACTCAAGCTAGCGGTGAGACACAAAATGGCCGGTCTCCAAAGGGCGGGCATGGTCCACCCCCATGGGCAGTTCCCGTAGTGTTTCATTGGCCATGACCAGCGACGTCGACGAAATTACGCCGGGGCACGGCACCCTGCGTACCCGCGTGGCTACCTTGCGGCAGTTTCACCAGCGGGGTGTTGGCGAATCATGGCGTTCTGTCATTTTCGCTCCCAAGGGCGATGGGGCAACGCGTCGGCGTGGCAGTGACGTCTTTCGGCTCGTAACGTCCTTCCTCGTCGTCCTGTGTTGTTGGCTCGTGATCGGAGTGAATTCCAACTTCGAAACTTCCGTGGTCAAGTTCGTTTCCCCGCCCCCGCAAGGCATCAAATGGTTGGTATCCGTCGTGTGGGTCGGAGGATCAGTCGGCGTCATCATCTTTCTCGTTTTGGTGTCGCTCCTTTCGAGACGTCGCGACGTCATTCGCAACGTGCTGCTTTCCGGGCTGGTCGCACTCGGTGTCTGCTTGCTCCTTCATCTTCTCTGGGGAGTGAACGGCGACCGTCCGCCGGATCCCGGATTCTCCAGTTTCAATCTCACCTTCCCTCTGCCTCTTCTCTCCGCCACCTTCGGTGTGGTGTTTGCCGCTCTGCCGTATCTGAGCAGAATTGTGCAGCGATCGATCAAGCTGCTGATGGTCCTCTTGGCCATCGCCACCGTCGTCCATGCTTCTGGGCTGCCGGGCAGCGTGATCGCCTCCTTGGCTATCGGCTGGGGCGTGGCCGCTCTTCTGCACCTAATTTTCGGTTCACCCCTCGGCCTTCCCTCATCCGAAGAAGTGGTGGTCTTGTTGGCCAATCTTGGGGTGGAAACCGAAGGACTTGCCCCTTCCCCCGAGCAGGTGTGGGGGGTTGCACGCTTCAGGGGCCACGATGGCGACGGAATTCTTGACGTGTCGGTCTATGGGCGGGACGCCGTGGACGCCCAGTTCTTCAACAAGTTCTATCGATTTCTCGTTTACCGAGACTCAGGTCCCACCTTGACGTTGACTCGGGTCCAACAGGTTGAACACGAGGCGTACCTCACGCTCATGGCAGGCAGGGGTGGCGCCCACGTGCCTCAGGTGATTGCCGCTGGGCCCACTGGTCCAGCGCATGACGCCGTACTCGTCACTCGCCCTCCCGCTGGCACGTGTCTGGCCGAGATGGACGGCGGCGAGGACGAGTTGAGCGATGCCGCCCTTAATGCTTTCTTTGCACAAGTGATGGCTTTGCGACGCGCCAACATTGCCCACGGTTCGATTAGCGCCAACACGATTGTCTTCGGTCCCGAAGACAGCGCCGGGCTGATTGACTTTCGTGGCGCGACCTTCATCACGTCGACGGATCGGGCCGACAACGATGTGGCCGCAGCCTTGGCTGCCATGGCGATCAAGGTAGGGGCGGAACGTACGATTGCTTCGGCTTCTCGAGTCCTTCCCGAAAACGTATTGGCCAAGGCGTTGCCCCGTCTCCAAGCTGCCGCATTGGACGCGGTCTCGGCGCGGAATCTGCACGGGAAGAAGCCATTGTTGGAGGACCTGCGTACGCGTGGGGCCGAAGCGACGGGAGTGGACGTCCCCAAGTTGGTCGAAACACGTCGTATTAGTGGGATGAACCTTGTCATGGTCATCGGCTCACTGATCGGCGGCTACGCCCTCATCGGCGTGTTCCTGAACGTGACCAAATCCTTCTCGACCATCAAGGGGGCTGACTGGGGTTGGGTGACGGTGGCGTTCATTTTGGCGCAACTCACCTATCCCTCATTGGCGTTCATGACGACTGGTTCGACGTTGACGCCTTTGATTTATGGGCGCGTGCTTTTGCTCGAAGTGTCCAACAGTTTTGTGTCGCTGGCTATCCCGATGGGGCCGTTGGCCATGCGCATACGCTTCTTCCAGAAGCAAGGCTCTACCGTGACGGCCGCCGTGAGCTCGGGGGCGGTGGCCAGCTCAGTCAGCTGGGCGGTGAAGGGCCTTCTGTTTGTCATCGCCATACCGCTGGCCTGGGGCACACTCGATTTTCACGAGCAAGGTGGCAGCAGTTCCCACTCTCACGCCATTTGGCTGGTGGTCATCGCGGTGGTCTTGGTGGCCATTGTCGCCGGCCTGGCCCTGGTGGTTCCCCGCCTGCGGCGAATGGCTCGAGACAAGCTCGCGCCCACCCTGACCCAGGTATGGGGCCAGATCAAGGTCCTCATGACGGAACCTCGCAAGCTGGTCGAAATGATCGGCGGTGCATTCTTTGCTCAATTCCTCATCATTTTGTGCACTGGCGCGTCCTTGCACGCCTTCAATGAACATCTCCCCCTGGCTACCATCATCGTCATCCTCACCACGGCCTCAATGATCGGCGGCATTTCGCCTGTGCCCGGAGGCATGGGAGTCGTCGAGGCTGGGATGATCATCGGCTTCACGGCGGCCGGTCTCTCTCAGACTGATGCGGTCTCTGTTACCTTCATTCAACGTTTGGTGACGGCGTACCTTCCGCCATTCTGGGGGTGGGTTACGCTCGTTTTGATCAGGAGACGGGACTACATCTAAGTGGCCATCGCACCCGACCCCATGGAGCAACTCAAGAGTCGCAGCTACGTGATGTTGCTCGTTCTCGCCGCGGCCATTGGAATACCGATCTCAGTCGGCGCGTACTTCTTTTTGGAGCTGGTCGCCTACCTGCAGAAGTTCTTTTTCCAGCAGCTTCCAGGCGATCTCGGATTTCATGGCGAGCCGGTTTGGTGGCCCCTTCCGCTCTTGATCATTAGCGGAATACTGGTGGCCAGCAGCATCAAGTTTCTTCCGGGGACCGGCGGGCATTCTCCGGCAGACGGATTCAAATTCGGCGGAGGCGCCGCCACGGCGGCGGAGCTGCCGGGCATCTTCTTGGCCAGTTTGGCCACGCTTGCCCTTGGGGTGGTCTTGGGCCCAGAGGCGCCGCTCATCGCTTTGGGGGGTGGTCTGGGCGTGCTGGCTGTGCAATTGGCCAAACGCGACGCACCTCCTGCCACCGCCATCGTGATGGCCGCGGCGGGAAGTTTTGCGGCAGTGAGCACACTGTTCGGCTCCCCCATTCTCGGAGCGTTCCTTCTCATGGAGGCGTCGGGCCTTGGTGGACCGATCATGGGCTTGGTGCTGGTCCCGGGACTCCTCTCGGCTGGTATCGGGTTCCTCATCTTCGACGGACTCAACTCATGGACCGGATTGGGCACATTCTCCTTGGCCATTCCGCATCTCCCGGCCTTCACGACACCCGACGTGGCCGAGTTTGGGTGGGCACTGGTGATCGGCCTTTCGGCAGCAATTCTCGGATCCGGTATTCGATGGGCGTCCCTTTTCTTGAGGGCCCGGGCGAAAGATCGCATTTTGATCACGACTCCGATTGCCGGTGCGATGGTCGCTCTCGTGGCCATCGCGTTCGAAGGTCTCACCGGTCGCGGCTCGTCAACGGTCTTGTTTTCGGGGCAATCCGGACTTCCGTCATTGGTCGAACACGCCTCCGGCTGGACTGCGGGAGCGTTGGCGCTCTTAGTTCTGTGTAAGTCGGTGGCTTATGGCACATCGTTGAGTAGTTTCCGCGGCGGCCCTGTGTTTCCTGCTCTTTTCATCGGCACGGCCGGCGGTATGTTGCTGAGCCACGCCGGTGGATTGCCCTTGGTGCCGGCCATTGGCATGGGCATTGGTGCCATGAGTGTCACCATGCTGAAGTTGCCACTCACTTCCGTACTTTTGGGCAGTCTGTTGGTCGCCAAGGCTGGGTTCGCGCCAGTGCCCCTCATCATCGTTGCTGTCACGGTGGCGTATGTGGCGCAGGCCAGATTCACCCCTTCGGAACCGAGCACCGAAGCGACCTTGCCTGCTCCCGCCCCCGCCCCGGCCTAGCGGGTCCTTTAGGTGCCTGGTGGCTGGTCGGCAATGCGGGCCAGTTCTCCTTGTGGGGGGCCGGTCATGGGGCAGGAGAACGGAACGATCTCCGGGGCGGGACTCGACCGCGGTGAGCGAATGGCCACGAACGACACCACGCCTCCACTGGCACAGAGCGCGGCGCAGATCAACATGGCGGTGCGAAACCCTGACGTTTGCCCCAGCGCCATCGTCCCAGAGGCTTGTGAGGTAATGCCGGCCAACGCAGGGATGACCGAGACGGCGATGAGCCCTCCGATTCGGGCAACGTCGTTGTTCACGGCGGACGCGACGCCAGCGCGGTCTGGTTCCACCGCACCCAGCGCGGTCGTGGTGAGAGCCGGGACGGTCAAGACCATGCCAATGCCGAACACCAATGCACCCGGCAGCACGCCCGTGACGTAACTGGCGCCAGGAACCACGCGGACAAAGAGCGCCATCCCACATGCCGCGATGATCGGACCGAGAGTCATGGGCAAGCGCGGGCCGATCCGATCGGCTAAGCGTCCTGATGTGGAAGAGAAACAAAGGAGAATGAGGGTAAGGGGCATGAGGGCCACGCCCGCTTCCAGCGGTGAATAGTGCAGGACCACCTGCAGCTGCAGGATCAGAAGGAAGGTGACCGCGCCCAAGGCGGCGTAGATGGCGAAGGTGGCGCCATTCGCACCCACAAACTGGCGAGACCGAAACAGATTTAGCGGCAAGACGGGCGACGGATGTCGAGCCTCGTTGACAATGAAGGATGCTAAGAGGAGTAGCCCGATGGTCAGTGAGCCGAGAATTGCTGTGCTCCCCCAGCCTTTCCCTGGACCTTCAATCAGGGCGTAGGTAACTCCACCGAACCCGAGAGCGGCAAGCAGTGGCCCTTGCACATCGAGCGGCCCCACCGTTTCGGACTGACGCGATTCCGGCACATGGCGCACCACGACCCAAATGGTCACGGCGGTAATTGGCGCGTTGATGAAAAAGACGAGACGCCACGAGACCCACTGCACGAGAAGCCCACCAAGAAAGGGTCCGAGAGCACCAAAGATCCCGCCGAATCCGGACCACGCTCCAATGGCCCGTCCCCGCTCGGCGGGACGGAAGGAGGCTTCAATGATGGCCAGGGTTCCCGGAGTGAGCAGCGCACCCCCAATCCCTTGGGCTGCCCGTGCCGCAATCAACCACCCGGGTGACGGGGCCACACCGCAAATCATTGAAGCGACGGTGAACCAAATCAGTCCAATGAGAATCAGACGGCGACGGCCAAATCGATCGCCGAGAGCGCCACCCAAGAGGAGGAAGGCAGAGAGGGTCAACGTGTAGGCGGTGATCGTCCATTGAAGGTCCGAGAGACCGACCTTGAAGTCGTGTCCAATGGCGGGCAACGCAACATTGACTGCGGTGGAATCGAGAAAGACAATGCCCGAACCGAGCACCATGGCAAAGAGGACCCACTTGCCCCTGGTGTCCGAAACGCTCAGTCCCTCGACCGGTACTTCAGGTGCCGTCACTTGTTTCCTCTCGACAACCAGGACCAGAGGTCGGAATACGTGTCCGATGGTTAGTGCCTGATGCGCGGCACCCTTGGCCAAGATCTTGGCAGAGCGCACAGGAAGATCACGTCGGAAGGCTCCGACCCCCTGCCAATGTGGACCCAGTCAGGCGCACTCACAGATGAAGCGTGGCCCGATAACGTGAACAAAATGTGGCTAGGGAGCAATGGGGATTCATACGGACGGTCAAGCGACCGACCGTCGGACTTCATCGGTGACCTGGTAAATCGAACCGGTCTGACCAGGTGAAGAGCGCTAGTTCCGCATCGTGACCACAGAAGACCACCAAGTAACCGAATCGGATCCGCCCTTCGCTGACCCCGAGGCAGACGTCGTGATGCAGGAGGATCCGCCTGTCGGCGACCCTGATCACGAAATCACGGCGGAGGCTGACGCCTCGACGAAGGCGAGCGAACCAGAAGAGCGCGGCCGATGGTGGTGGGTGCCTGGGTTAGCGACCGTCCTGGTCATTTTGGGGGTCATCGCGGTGACCCTCTGGCAGATGCATCCCCACCTGCTCTTCACCGATACGACCACTACCGGGGGAGACACCGGATCCCACGTTGCGCTTCCGGCCTACCTGCAAACTCTGCTGAAACATGGCCACATCTCGGGCTGGGATCCCGGGTGGTACGACGGCTTTGCGCTCTATACCTTCTACTTTGCGCTACCTGACTTGTTCGCCGCCATCGGTGGATGGATTATCCCGTCGGACATCGCCTTCAAGCTGGTCACGATTCTCGGCTCGGTGCTTCTGCCCATCGCGGCATGGGCCTGTGGGCGACTCTTCCGCCTGCGCCCACCCATCCCCACCATCTTGGCGGCGATCACACTGCCGTTCCTGTTTGATTACACGTTCACCATTTACGGCGGGAATCTGTTCTCCACGTTGGCTGGTGAATACGCGTACTCGTTCAGCCTTTCTCTAGCCATCGTGTTTCTTGGCCTTTTTGCCCGCGTGGTGCGAGAGGGCACGTATCGCGGTTGGGCCAGCGTCGTGCTGGCTATCTGCATCCTGTCCCACATCATTCCGGGCATGCTGGCTTTGGCTGGAGCAGTTGTCCTCGTGCTCATTGAGCTTTTGCCAGCGAGGTTCGGCTTCTACGACGACCAGTTGGTGCCTTTTTGGGACTGGAAACAGCGGCCGCTCAATACGGATCGATGGCGAATGCTCTGGCGAGCCGGCTCAACCGTGGCCATCGGCCTCCTGCTGTCCGGGTGGTGGCTGGTCCCATTCGGGTTGAGCCAGTCCTACGCCACCTCCATGGGCTATCTCAACGTCCCCACCTACTGGCCGACCCTCTTTCCTGAAGCAGACGCCTGGGTACTGGCCATTGCCGGCTTTGCCGTCATCATGACGGTGTTGCTCAAGAGTCGATTTGGGTTGGTGATGACCGTGCTCGGAGGGGCGGCGGCGCTCGGTCTGGTGTACGACCCCCAAGGCAAGCTCTACAACGTCCGCCTCCTGCCGCTCTGGTTCATCTGCGTGTACCTGATGGCCGGTTGGGTCGTCGGGGTCACAACCATCGTCATTGCGAGGTGGGGGCGGCGATCACAGCAAGCCCGATGGAGCGCCGTGGTGGCGGAAATCGCAGCCGACCATGAGGATGAAACCGAGGGCGCGTCATCTGATCGGGTGGCTCCGGATGTGCCGTCACCGACCCTCTCTTGGCCCTGGGCCCCGGCTGCCGTCGGTGGCGCGCTGCTGGCCTCGGCGGCCATTGTGATGATCGTCATCGCCCCCTTCATCCTTCCGGCCAACGACCTTCCGGTGACTCCCGGCGCCAACCAAGTGACCAACTGGTCGAGCTACAACTACAGCGGGTACCAATCGTTGCCGTCCTACGCCGAGTACAGCTCGCTGATGGACACCATGAGCAAGGTCGGGAAGGACCATGGGTGTGGACGCGCCATGTGGGAGTACAACGCCGATGAGAATCGATTCGGAACGCCCGAAGCCCTGATGTTGCTCCCGTATTGGACCAATGGCTGCATCGACTCAATGGAGGGCTTGCTGTTTGAGTCTTCGGCGACCACGCCCTATCACTTCATCAACCAAGCGGAACTCTCGTCGGGACCGTCAGAGCCCGAGGCGGGTCTGCCCTATGGGCCGTTGGACGTCACCCTGGGCGTGCAGCATCTTCAATTGCTCGGTGTGAAGTACTTCATGGCCGAGAGCACGCAGGTGGAAGACGAAGCCAACGTCGACCCTGATCTCAAACTCATCGCCACGACGGGCCCATGGACCAATGGCACGACAATGACCACGTGGGATATCTACCAGGTGTCTGACGCGCCGCTGGTGGCGCCTTTGCCTGACAAGCCGGTGATTCTCAAGGGGATTAAGCCGGCTCCGTCGAGCTGGCTGACTCCGTCGTTGAACTGGTACGCCAATCCGAAGAATTGGAAGGTGGAGTTGGCGCAGAGTGGTCCGTCGTCGTGGCCGACCGAGGCCATCGGCACGGTCGATCCAAAGAAGGTGGCCGTTCCCAAGACGGTGGTATCCGATACGACGGTGAGCGATTCGTCCATCAGTTTTCACGTGTCGCGCATCGGCACTCCGGTGCTCGTGAAGATTTCCTACTTCCCCAATTGGCAGGCCAGCGGAGCTACGGGACCGTGGCGCGTGACGCCGAACCTGATGGTGGTGATTCCGACGAGTCATCACGTGACATTGACCTATGGCACGAGCAAGGTGGACTACCTCGGAGAGTTCGCCACGTTGATCGGCCTCCTGGCCCTCATTGGCCTCGTCGGTGTGCCCAAAGTGCGAGCTCGAGCGAAGAGGAAGACACAGACGCAAGCCGCCTAAGTTCGAAGCTGCGAGTTGCGGTCAGCCCAAATTCTTGGGCAGTGCGTTGACGATCAGCTTGGCGATGAATTGATAGCCCACCGTGTGGGGATGAATGTTGCCCTCGGAGCAGTACCAGGTGTACGTGCACACCTTGGCCACCGCCACCGGGATCCTTCCGTATGGCGGGTACACCACGGTGTGGGTGAGGGGCGTGTAGGCGCCGGTCGCTGCGGTCACGTCCACAAAGGTGCCCCCATTGTCCTCGTAGGCCCGCTTCAGAATCGGGTTCAAGGCGAGCCTGAACGCAGCCACCGAAAGGGCGGCCAGCGCCTTGGATGTTGGCGGATGCACCCAAGCGCCGAGAATGACGTCGGGATACGTCAGTCCAACGATGGGGACACCGTTGCCAGCAGCGGTGCGAACTTGCTTCAACAATGTGGTGATGTTCTTGGCCACTTGCGGCACGGCACTGGTCACACAGGAGATTGGGGACGCGGCGGTCCCACACTTGGTGACGTCATTGCCACCGATGGAAATGGTGATGAGGCCGATATGTCCACGGTGGGCGGCGATGAAGCTCGTGGCGGCCGTGGCCTGGGGGACGGTCGAATAGGGCGCACCGTTGATGGCACGCAGAACGCAGCCGTCCGAATTGAGGACTGAGCTGGTGGTTGCCCCGGCACAACCGAAATTGACCAGGGTCAGATTGGTACCGCGCTGCCTTTCGGCCGCTACGACATAACGGGTGTAGCCGAATCGAAGCGAGACGGCAGGGTTCGGCTGATATCCGATGGAGTACGAGTCGCCAATGGACACGTAATAGTTGGGGGAGGAGCTTGCCCCAGCCGTCTCGTTGGGGACGAGCAAAGAGGCAGCCGGCACCAGGGCGGCCAAGGCCAGCAATGCGACTTTGTGGACCAGATGTCCTCTATACGACGTGATCATGTGTTCCCTTCGAATCGAACGGGCCACAGGTTACGCGATGAATACTTGGTTTTAGGGGGCAGGGGGCGCTGAAGAGTGCCGCCCGGTGATGAGCGGAAGATCAAGCGGGGTGAGTACACCGGCGGGCGCGGCGCAGACCGATCGGATCGAGTGCACAATCGGCATGGCAGTCGTTGTGCCGATGTCAATGTTGTCCAGGTCGTCGAAAGAAAAATTGAACTTCAGGCGAAGATTCGGCTCGCCCCTGACCTCAACGAGGTAACCGTAGAGCAGCGGCCAGTTCGGTGTTTCGGTGTAGCCCAGAAATGAACCCAGTTTCCATGTCGTCCGCATCGTGATGACGGGTGTGCCGTGAACCTCGGCGGACCATGTCGCATTCAGCGCGGCCACCGTCCTTGCGAGATTGACATAAACCCGAGATCTCGATCTTCGTTGGCCACGGCGCAGTCAACTTTGAGAGAGTAGTCGTCGACGGCGACACCCAAGCCCTGCGCCATGATCTCCAACGCTTCGACATAGTCGGGTTCGAGGCGCCAGAGTTCGTCACGAATGCGGTCGGGTTCGGGTGCAGTGCCGAAGCCGTAGGCCTGCCAGTTTTCGGCTGAGGTGTAGAGGCCGCAGTCCAACGATTCAGTAATGGTGAGTCGATCCACCCGACGGCACATGGCCGTACTGGCCAGAGCTACGGTGGGCATGAACATCGGATTGCAGCCACTGCCGTAGAGCGACGACTGACCTTCGTCGGCGGCTCGGGCCAATCGTTCGCCGGCCCCGTCCCCGTAGTGGCGACCTGTGACGATGCGAGCACTGGTGACCACGTTGATGCCCGAGCGCAGGATGAGCTCGATTTCGGCAATGTCTGGCCACTGAGGCATGTAGACGACGCAGTCCGGCGCCAGGGCCAGCAGTTGATCGACATCATCGGTGGCTGCCACGCCGATTGAGTCCCGCCCGCACAGCTGGCCAGCGTCGACGCCCACCTTGTCGGGGGAGTGGGCGAAACATCCGACCAGTTCGAGGTCCGGATCGTCGATGATGGCTCGCAGTGCACTGCCTCCCACCAGGCCGGTTGTCCATTGGACGACCCGTAGGGGGTGTTCGGCGACGGTGTCCGCGGCGTCCACGATGAGACAAACCATACGGATAATGTCTAATCTGTTGCAAATGTCGGTTGCCCTTCATCCAGACGCGGCAGCGCCGAGCCCGGCTCTTCCGGCCGAGGGGCCGATGTACGGCGTGACCGAAGAGCGGATCTTGAGCGCGGCACTCGGTCTCATCGGTCGGCGGGGCGTCAAGCGGCTCGGCATGCAGGAGGTGAGCGAAGCAGCGGGAGTGTCCCGCGGCACGCTCTACCGGTACTTCCCCAACCGGGACCGCCTGCTGGATGGCGTGGCCGGTTACGACGAGGCGAATTTCACCCGTGGGTTGGCGGCCGCGCTGGCGCCGGTGCACGAACCGGCCGAACGGTTGGGCGCTTTGGTGTCCTTCGCATTCGATTACATCCGCCTGCACCCGGCCCGCTCGCTGTTTTCATCCGAACCTGAGTTCGTTTTGGGGTACCTCTTCGCGCATTTGCCGAAGTTGCGCGACGCACTGTTGTCGCAATTGGGAGACGCCTTCGACTCCGTTCCCGCCGTGGCGGCAGGACAGCTCAGCCGGGGACAGCTGGCGGATGTCATTGTGCGTTTGTTCGTATCGAGCTTGATCATGCCCGAGGCAGACGACCGAGCCCTCGTGCAATCCATCAACGCATTACTCATGATGCCTTCGGCGTAAAGGCGTCATGTCGTCGCAGATCAACATCACTTATCAACTGGTCAGTGTGACCACCAACAGGGGGAGGAACAATGGACGAGGTTATTGAAGAGCAGGTCGAGGAAGAAGCGGTCGGACCCTTCGCCGCTATGGACCCGGAAATGGCGGCTCATCCTCAGCCCGTGTTTGCGGCACTGCGGGCCGAATGCCCGGTCATGCCAGTCGAGGGAACCGGCGTGGTGCTCTCTCGCAAGGCGGAGATTGACGAGGCGCTCCGGCATCCCGAGATCTTCTCTTCGAACATGGACGCCGTCGATCTCAAGAACATTCGCCCGATGATTCCCCTGCAGATCGACCCACCCGAGCACAAGAAGTACCGCAAGCTGCTCGACCCGCTTTTTGCGCCGCGTCGTATGGCGCTGCTTGACGATTCGGTAACGGCCATTGTCAACAAGCTGATCGACGGGTTCATCGACCGCGGTGAAGTCGACTTCGCCAAGGAGTTCTCGGTGCCCTTTCCCTCCGAAGTTTTCTTGACCTTGCTCGGGTTGCCGCTCAGTGAGCTCGATCGATTTCTGACCATGAAAGACGGCATCATTCGTCCGGACCATGTCACGGGCAAGCCGTATGGGAGCGACGCCGCCAATACCTACCAGCAGTCGGTGGCTGATTCGGTCTATGAGTATTTCAACGAAGTGCTCGACGAGCGGGAAGCACACCGCCAGGACGATCTGCTCTCCCACTTCCTCGATGCTGACGTCGAAGGGGCCCGGCTGACCCGCAACGACATTTTGGACATCTGTTTTCTGTTCCTGATCGCCGGGCTCGATACGGTGACCGCCACCCTGGACTGCATGTACGCCTTCTTGGCGCAAAACCCGGAACACCGTCAACAGCTGGTGGATGACCCCACGGTGATCCCTTCGGCCGTTGAGGAACTCTTGCGTTGGGAAACGCCGGTCATGGGCGTGGTCCGGGCCTCGCTTGAGGACACCAGCCTGGACGGGTGCCCCATCAACAAGGGCGATCAGGTCATGATCATGTTGGGTTCGGCCAACACTGAAGAGGGCGAATTCGAAGACGCCCACACGGTGCGCTTCGATCGCGAGGCCAACCGTCACATCGCCTTCGGGGGTGGCATCCACCGCTGCCTGGGCTCACACCTGGCCCGCTTGGAGCTTCGGGTGGCGTTGCGTGAATGGCACCGCCGCATTCCCGAGTACTCGATTGAGCCTGGCCACACGTTGGTCTACACCGGCGGTATCCGCTCAATTGACTACTTCCCCATGCGCTTCACCGCGGCGAAGGGCTGAGCTGAGTTGAGCTGAGCTGAGCTGAGCTGAGCTGCAGCGGGTCGACTGCGGTGCCCCCGCCGTTGCTGACCTGGTCGGTCCACTTCTCCTGGTTCCAATAGCGCGACTCGTGCCGGCCGGTGGGGTCGGGGTACCAACCCGAGGGCGCGGTGCCGGCCACGGGAAGGGGGCGCTCGGGGGTGGCATCGCCGTGGCGGGTGCGGGCCGCGCGCGAGAGGTCGGTGAGTTCGGCCACCAACACGTCGGCTTCGGCCACGGTGCGATCGCGAAACTCCGCCCGCACCCGGCGACCAGCCGCGTCGACATGGACCGAGGCCAATCCCATTTTGCGTTGCACCGGACCCTGAACGCGGCGAATGCTCTGAGACTTCTCAAGCGGTACCCACGCGGTGATCCGGCTAAAGCGACCGGTGACGCAAACGGCATGGGTGGTGTCGTGGCCTGATTCCAAGAAGTGATAGCTCAAGGGAGCCTTGAACAGCGCTCGGTGAGGGGGTGGTGTCAGCTCGGGAGTGGGACCTCCGAGGAGCCGGCTGACCAGATGCCACGCATCTTGATGCGTCCCCACCGGCAGAAGCGATTTGCGACCCACCGGTGATCCTTCACCCCGTTGATTCCGGGTACCCGAACCGGCGATATCCACCTCAAGCCGGCACCACCCGAACGGCCGCCACAGGAACGGCTCCACTCGCCGCACGGCCTGAATGCGTCCGTTCGGGATGGTCTCGGACACCGTTTGTAGCAATCCTCGTCGAATGCGGACGCCTTCGGGAGCTTCCACGGCCACGAAGTGGTATCCGGCCGAGAGTCTCCGCCAGAGTGCGGACGCCAAGGAAAGCAGGTAGATGAAGAGGATGCCAACGGCCTTGGCGCCGGTCTTGGGCGTCAGATCGTCAATGACCAGCAGGGTCACGATGGCCCCGATCAGGATCACGCTCAACCAGGAGAACAAGATCGATGCCGCCAGCCGTTGTGTAGTGACGGCGGCCAGGGGATGCTCGGCCGCTTCGGCGGCCTCAGGCGTGAGGTCGTGATGGCCGGCCAGGAGGAAGGCCCGTAGCTCGCGAGCTGCCAGGTCGGGCAGGTAGGCCAGCTTCCCGTCGGTGGAACCGGAGCCGGCCAGACGCATTCGGACTTCGGAGAGTCCGAGGATTCGGGCCGAGAATGGTCGGACGATGTCCACGGCCTGGATGCGGGCCAAAGGGAGCCGACGAGAGTCGCGCCGAACCAGGCCGGTTTCGATGCGCAAGGTGTCGCCGTCAATCTTCCAACGGGTGACCAGCCAATGCACGAAGCCGAAGATGCAGAGAAGCACGGTGAGGCCGAGGACGAAGTAGATCTCTCCCGAACCTTGCGAGCTCTCGTGGTGGCTGACCGACAGCACGAACCAGATGGCGAGCGCCGGAGCCAGGCGGCCAACGCGAGTGACCGGGGAGAGGGGATGGAGTCGCAACCAGCCGTCGGTGGCGGCCGGCGTTTCGATCACAGGCCAGCGGCTTTCGACTCGCCGAGTTCGGTGAGCCGGTCTCGTAAGCGAGTGGCTTCGGCACCCTCGAGTCCGGGGATACGCGCGTCACTGGCCGCAGCGGCGGTGTGGAGTTTCACCGTCGACAACTTGACAATTCTCTCGAAAGGTCCGGCGGTGAGTTCGACAAACTGCATGCGACCGTAGGGAACCACCGACATCCGGCGCACCATGACACCCCGCGTCACCACGAGGTCTTCATGGCGCTCTTGGTACTTCCAGGCCCGGAATCGTCGACGGACGAACCACGAGACGGCCCCTCCCACGGCGACCACCACCAGTGACGCGATGATGCCGGCGTCAATCCCGTGCTTAATGCCAAAACTCAACCCGGTGAGGCCGGCAATGATCACGGTGACCACGCCGACCTGGGCCACCCGTAGTTTCCACAACCTGGTTGATGGGGTGTGCCAGTCCGAGGTCAATCCTTCAGCGATTTCGGCTTCGGACGGGGGGACGGAGCCGGTGGTCATCGTGACCATTGTGACCGCTGCTGGGGAGTTTGCTGGCGACGCTGTTGAAACGCCAGCGGATTCTGCTAAATTTGTTTCGTGCGTACGTATTGGTGGTTTAACGAGCCGGCCCTAAATGGGCGTCGGAGCGCAAAGACGCACTGATCGCACAGCATTTAGGACCGGCTCCAAAGCAGAGGCTCAGCGCCTCTGCTTTTTTCTTTGCCTCATACAGGGGCGAGCCGGTCACCTTCGGGATTGAGCGGTTCGCAGGAAGGAACGCAGATCGTGGCACCCGAGACATCCATTCAGAACGGACGCATCACCAACTTCAGCGCGCTGACCTCACCGAGGAAGCTCCGCGACCAGTTGCCGCTGACTAAGAGCTTTGAGGACGCGGTCGTGCATGGACGAGCCACGGTGGCCGCCATTCTGGGCGGCCGCGACGACCGGCTTTTGGTGGTGGTTGGGCCCTGCTCTCTCCACGACCCCGTGGCCGGACTGGATTACGCCCGACGCTTGTCGGCCCTGGCCGAAGACCATTCCGGCGAATTGTTTGTCGTGATGCGCACCTACTTCGAAAAACCGCGCACCACAGTGGGGTGGAAAGGCCTGATCAATGACCCCGATCTGGACGGAAGCTTCCGGGTCAACGCGGGCCTCTTTGCTGCCCGTCGCTTCCTTCTTGACACCATCGAACTCGGACTGCCGGTCGGTTGCGAATTTCTCGATCCGATCACCGCTGAGTACCTGGCTGATGCCGTGAGTTGGGGCGCCATTGGCGCTCGCACCACGCAAAGCCAAATCCATCGCCAGCTCGCCAGTGGGCTGTCCATGCCGATTGGATTCAAGAACTCCCCCGATGGCGATGTCCAGAGCGCGGTGGACGCAGTCGCCGCGGCCAG
>Ga0182030_10002587_pt1 | contig 38508 bp, 41 predicted proteins | sample 812S3MmetaG_FD_121299 | JGI IMG/M metagenome (GOLD analysis project Ga0182030, IMG submission 121299) | Permafrost microbial communities from Stordalen Mire, Sweden - 812S3M metaG (Illumina Assembly) | ecosystem: Environmental > Terrestrial > Soil > Wetlands > Permafrost | place: Sweden...
ATATGCCTATTCTTTTCCAGTTCTGGTTTAATACGTTCAATTACATTTAAAAGTGTCATGGGATTATGATAGCAAAAACACCCTTGCGGGTGTAAGCAGTGTATCTGGTATAACAGATGTGGTACACCGAACTGGACGAGGTCCGAACCTTAATAATCACAAGTTTTAATAAAAAATAACTTGACAATTAATACTTATGTGCATACAATTGTAATTACAATGCAGTCAACTATTATTCAAATAGGAAATTCAAAAGGCGTACGACTACCCAAAGAAGTCTTGATACTTAGCGGTATAAAAAAAGATATTGAGATAAAAGTTAAAAGAGGCGAGATTAAAATCTTACCGAAGAAAACTGTCAATAATATCAATGAATTTGCATTGGCTTCTGATGCATCATTTGCTAAGGACTGGTTACGTCCCGAGGAAGAAGAAGCATGGAAAACTTATCAATTGGGCAAGTAGTCCTAGCAACTTTCCCCTTCTCAGATTTATCAAGTGATAAATTGAGACCATGCTTGATTATTGGCATAGCTGAATTTGACGATATTGCCTTGTGTCAGATTACCAGTAAACAATACCAAAGTAAGAGAGCAATCCCTTTGCTTCAGTCTGATTTTATTCAAGGAACAATAGTGGTCAATAGTTTCATAAGACCAGATAAAATAGCAACTCTAGACAGAAAAATGATAAAACAAATCTTAGGTACGATTAGCGAAAGTAAACTCAATGCAGTAAAACTGAAGCTGAAGCAATTTTTAGAAATAAAATAAAAATACTTGGTACAGCACTCTTAACCAGGTTAGAACGGAATTTAGACTAACTCTAGAGCGTTCCTTGAGCACGTTCAGTGGTTAAAGGTTCGGGAAGCCATTCAGAATCATAGACCCCGTCTGGAGTCAAAGCGGCACGTAAACGTAATTCTGCGTCATCAATATGGGACCTGTCAGCAATTTGACCAGCAACTATTGCTCTCCAGACCGGAATAAAAAGTTGAGTAGCAGCTTCTTCAATACGCTCTAGCCACGCTAATTCTATTTCAACTTCAACAGGCAAGCTTTCTCTATCAATAGCCATTGTTAATAGACACTATATATCTTTCAATTGTATGAACAAGCATAAGCGAAACGGTACGCGTGACGAGACTCTAACCTGCGACCTACTTCTGCGAAAGAGTTGCTCTAACCCATTTCAGTAATCCGTTTCGATCTACAAGTTCACAATTATTACTTCTTGCTAGCTCTTTAGCTACTTGGCTATAAGTACTATTGGATATAACCATGGCTCTATCACAATGGTATTTCTTTAAGGCTGTTACTGCTTGCCTAACTGCATCAGCTTTAACTAATCCGCTATATCTCTTTACTTGGATACCCCACCTGATACCATTTTTCTCGGCAATTATATCTACACCATAATCATATTCTTCAGTCAGCCTAATATGGTTGTAGCCCTTGGTTCCCAGTAGTTTAGCAACGTAGTGTTCAAACTCCAGGCCAGTCATTCTATCAATGGCTAGCATATTAGGATTGTGGCTCCGATACCAGACCTTCTCCTTCTTAATTGTTTTGTAGATTATCAGTAAACCAATGACTCCTAAAAATGTCAGGGATGAAAAAACTAATATATGCCCGGCTTCTATTGTGAGCGACTTATGTATCCAAACATTAGATACCAGTAATACGATAAATACAAAGGCAGTAGTATTGCCAACAGTACCGGCATTATAAGTTTTATGATACTGGTGCGTGTATGACATATTTCCCAACTCTTTCTATTATATGACAGGGTACGTAATTAATCATTAAGGATAAGCATGAATTACTTCTATGAAACGCCGATCATAATACAATATTGACATCAGCCCTAACTCCTGTTAACGTAATTGCATAATAAGTCCAAACCCGGACTTTTTTGTGCCTTCGGGTACTTGACAATTAGGGAGTAAAAAAAGAAGAAGAGAATGAGAATTCTCGTAGCCGGACTTAGTCTGGCGGTCATTGGCGCGGGAGCTTTAGCTTTCTACGGTGTGGCAGCCTCGGGAGCCTACTTCAGCGATACGGTTACGGCCAACCAGCCCGCCGGCATCGCCTATGTAGCCCTAGGATCACCCACTTCGAACAGTGCACCGTTCAGCAACCTGCTACCGGGCGTACCCCAATCCCGTGTGATCTCGGTGACCAACACCGGCACGGTGGCGGAGGATGTCTACTTGAAGGAAGGCGCAGCAATCGGACTGCCATCAGATGACTCAACCCCGAGCCTGTTGACGGTTTCGTTCTCGGCGCCATCGAGCGGCACCTACTCGTCGCCAGCGAATCTCTCGCCGCAAAGCGTACTTGCTTACAGCGAGTTGCCTGCTGGCGCGAGCTTCAACCTGACGGTGACGCTCAGCCTTGACCCCTCAGCGGGCGGCACGTACAACGCTCCGACCAACTGGAACCAGCCGAACCTGACCGTGACGATTCCGTTCAAACTCGTCGGATTCCAAACGGGACTTGGTTGGCAGGTCATCAGCTAGTCGGCGTCGTTTTCCGAACCTAGCTACCTGGGGGTACCGTGCGCAGTATCGTAAATGTACGGTACCCCCCTTAGCGGGTTCCCGATCAGTGGCTATCAGCCATACAGAAAGGGTACGGTGTGCTTAAAATCTTCAAACCAGCTCTGTTTGTGCTGGTAGCAGCAATATCACTTGCCGTGATAACCACGCTCAGCCTTTACGCGGCTGGCGCATTCCCCTACAGGGTGTATCTCATCCATACCGGCTCGATGGGCAAAACAATCCCGTCAGGTAGCCTGGTTGTCGTTCGAGAGCATCAGTACCACGTTGGGCAAGTCGTAACCTTCGTAGAAAATGACGCCACAGTCACCCATCGCTTGATCGCGATAAATGCTGATGGCATCATCACTACTAAGGGCGATGCAAACCCGACCGCCGATCCCTGGCGAATCCCCAAGAGCTTCATCATTGGCGGAGTAGTCCGGACATTTCCCGGGTTGGGATTCCTGTGGGCGTACATTTTCATGACCTGGCAGGGGCCTGCTTCACTTCTTCTGCTGGCGATTATCGTCGCCCTGCTGTGGTTGCTTGTTAAAGAGATCGAAAGACCTCAAACTGAGCCAATCACAGCCTGATTCTTCGCCGCTTTACTCCCCCAATGTCATCCCCATTCGTGAGCCTGTAAGTGTCAGCCATCCCGGCCAACACGAGAAAGTGAATCCGTTTGGGGATTTGGCCGTGCGACAGTAAGATTGTCGAGAGGTTGAGCAGGTGTGAATCGCTAGAAGTAGGATTGATCATTCCGATCAATCACACCTCTATTTTTTCACTCTCTCTTCCTCTCACTTTCTTTACCCCGCACGGCCTTTTTCATTTTAAGTGCAAAATATTATCAAAAATTGCTTATTCTGCTCCAATGCCAGGCTTTAAACCCGGCCTGAAGCTTTAATTAATCATGCAATAATCCTGACGTCCCAATGGGCTGGTCTGGCGTGAACCGCTGATGCTTGCTTAAGTCTTTAACTATGCCATAGTACTTGTATGGAAGAAGATCTGCCGACAAAATTCTCATGGTCCAGAACATATGTTCTGATAGTAGCCATGATAGCGGTGGCGGCCATCAGTTATTGGCTGATACCGACCGGCAGTAAGACCTCGACCAACACAGCGTCCAGCTGCACAGCCCTGTCGACTGCTCCGTCCTGTCATAAATCAGTTGTTTCCTCGCCGACTAGCGTGTCATCAAGGCCGTCGTTCAACACGGGCTCAACTAGCAGCGCCGCCGCTGCAACCGCCAACACTGGTCCGGGTAATGTCATTGCTATATTTATCGGTGCCACTCTAATAAGCGCCACTGGCTACTATGTCTATTCTAAGAGGCGCGCCGGACGTTCTGAGCCGGATCGACAATAATCAAAAGTAATTACTGTAGTAATAAGAAAAGAAGTTATAGTTACCTGAGCGTTAGGATGACTAGCGGTTATTGATTTTTTATAATGCAGAGTTATCGCGGGTACCTTTATGGGGAATGATGACGCGGTTTTCAGGTGGATTGAAGTTTATTCTTAAACTATCCCTGACGACTCTGCCCCATGTGTCGCCGCCGGCTATTCTATAGTTGTATTTCTCTGCCGGGCCGACCTCGGCTCTGATTATTGTTCCGTCAATGTCGTCGTCGCAGGTGGCGCTCTCGATAGTGATAGCGTAGTCGCTGAAAATTGATTTTTCCAGAATCGCATCGACAACGACTCGGTGGCCGTCAGTCGGTTCTGTTTGCCAGCGAACCCTGGCGTCGTCAAAACGCGTTACCTCTAAATCACCTGTCTCAACGATTGTTTGGCAAAGTTCCAGAAGTTGTGCTGAAATTAATTTACTCATAAGCGTTCAGGCTGTTAGTTTACTATCTATACGCAATTATAATTACCCCACCTGGACCATGGTTCATGCAGGTCGCCAACATATACAGCCGGTCCGCCAAATTGATCGGCCGTAATGTCGACGATCGTACTGCGTGCTACATCCGTCTCGCCGACGTCCAAAAAGGAGTGATACCGGTCTCCGCATTCCATAAGACCTGCGACCCAGCGTTTTTTTGCCTCGTCATAATAACCGCCGTCATCTTTGCCGTAGCAACCAACGACAATCTCTCCATAACCAATGCGACGCCTCAGCTCAGCTGAAGCGCTGTCACACGAGTTCCCGGGGAAGGTTTCGATAGCTCTAACCACGCAGCTCAATGTCACTACTTCGGATTCTCCCGCTACGACCTCGGGCCGATGGATACGCAAGACTTGTGCGAGAAGTAAAGCTGATATCTTCTTGTCAAGGAAATCTCTCCTCGTCTCAGCGGCAATTTGATGCAACTTTTCAAAGTTATAAGGCATATGTCATACAATACAACAATAGTTCTGATAAGTCAAAGTTATGCCACCGAGCAGGCCGGGACTAATTGCCCGAAATCATTAAACCTCTGCTGCTTGCATGGCTGGTGATTACGAATAAAATATAAAGATAGTTTAGGAGGTATTGTATGCGCTCAGGCGAAAAAGCACCACACGGACCAGCACCAGGAGAATTATTACCCAGAAAAAATGAAAGATTGGCGCAAATATTGGCTCATCTTCAAGCGGTTGGAGAATTATTGAATGAAGATGGTGAAGATCAAGATCCCAGCGTCGAACGTTTTAGATCCAATACTACCTTCCAGCTCGTCCCAGGATACAAGATTGAGGTTAAAAAAGCTGACGGCAGCGGCTTTAGAACCCTGTCGAATCGCCCTGAGAATATGGGCCTAACCGAGTATCGACCTGGTGAGGTATTTTTGGCCGATAGTTTAGGCGTGGCTACCAGTTATTCTAGAGGGGTCATCGCCGGACAGTCAGGTGAAGTAAGCTATTGTATCTCTGAAACTTCTTCTGGCATTCGCGAGTATATAGCTATACGCGGCGGCATGGGTGAATACAGCTGTCGGATTGTCGATACGGCCAACCCCAGCGCCGAGAGCCATACTAGCTACTAGAGATATTTTGCCGCGGATTAGTATATTTAGTCGGTAGATATACCTTGGCTTGGAATGATACCGGCCGCAATTAATTCCAGTTCAGTAATAACTTTACCACCATAGCCGCAGGTTACTGTAGCTCCATCACAGCCAGCTTCATAGGCCGGCCCTAAGACACAGTGCTCGGTCATATCCTGCCACTGGAGTTCCTGTGCTTGTTCAACTGTCAATTTGCCGGCAACGACTTCTATTGCCAGGGTATTTGCTTTTTCTATGGGTCGGTCGCAGGGTTGGCACATTTCAGGAGTAGCTTCAACAATGGCATCTCTTGCTAGTAGTAAGTCTGCTATTCTCTCGCTGCCGCTGCTCATCAAAGCAGCATCTCACGAGGCGTTCCTCCGCGCAAGCGTAACAATTATAAATATCAGAAAAGATTAATCTGATAATGCCCCCGGGTAGTCGTTTGCTTATCTGCTCTATCCGTTAAGCAAGCACTAGTTCGGGTTTTACGCTATTGTTAATAATAATGTCTGTCGAAGCAATCCTGGATAATTTTCCCGAAGAGCAACCTGACGTAGCAGCTGCCGAGGCTGCCTATATTGGCGCTGTCTCAACCAGTGAGCTTGATATTAGCTGGAAACGGCGTGGCGCCTGCAGAGGAATCGACCCGGACCTGTTTTATCCCGTAAAAGAGTCAGATGCCGACGACGCTCGGCAAGTTTGTTCGGGCTGCCCAGTCCGGGAGCAATGTCTGGAATATGCGCTGGCCGCCAACGAGAAGTATGGTGTGTGGGGTGGAACAAGCGAAAGAGAAAGAAGAAGAATATTACGCTATCGAAGTCAAAGCCAATAAGTTGATAATTATTCAGAGACAAACTTCACTAGAAGCGTTAGCCGCTAAACTGCTGTTCGCAGACTCCAATGCCGGGAGTCGTTTGCAGGGCTGGATGACTCGATGTTATATAAGCTTTAAGGGTTTCCTCTTGGCTGCTGTCGGCAATTTGATGATAGATGCCGGTACCGGTTTCAAAATCAACATGGTCAGAGCCTGGTTTAACTGTTTCGAGGGCGACGGTGTAGCCGTCATAAGTCAGAACTGCGTCGGCCTGACCGGTGTCTGCTTCTCCGGAGATCTTAATAACGAATCGGGCAATGCCACCATGGTCGGTGGCGCTCAATCCAGCACACTCCGGCCGACTGCTGCTGGCCGGAGGTCGGGCCTTAACCGGCTGGCCGGTTTCTGATTGGGCGCAGGAGCTGACAGCAAATCCGCCGATAATACCAATCGCTAAAAACCGACCAATTTTCTCAGGCATTTTCATTTATCTAATAATAACATTAATAGCGGTCAAATTATGGTTTGACCAGAACTGAACCGTCCCTGAGCCGGGTATCTCCTGAGGCATTAAATACATCAAAACGCTCAATTTTCAAACGCACTGCCCATACCAAGAAATGTGATTAACTGCGTCAAATCAGTTAACCTTGGCAGAAAAGTAAAACTGCCAAACATCAAATCGGTGATTAAACGAACTCCACCGCCGGAGAACTTTTAACCTTTTACATAGACATTCTTCGAAGTTTATTGGCTGTCCGCCTAATCCTTCGTCTCAGAAAAAAACTACTGTCCAGCAGTTCGGCTTCCATATCGGCCGGCGTATCGTTGCTGACGTAGTCCGATGGCTCGCCTGAATTATATAGGTACTGTTCGAATGGTGTTTTTGATTGCTTTTGGTTTTTGTTCTGTGCCGCATTGGTTGAGTGTGACATTGTTTTGCCTTTCATTGCTTTATAGAACAAAGCCTAGCAGTTTATGACACCCTCCTTTCCGATTGATGTAAATACTAATGTTAGCCTGTTATCTACCAGCTTAATGCTATTGTTTAGATAATAATGTGTGCATTGTCACATTGTAATAAATATCACGCAAACGAAATTTAAAAAAGAATATACTAAAAAGTATGAACGGAGCATCCGCGGGGGTTGTACCGGTTCGTGAGACACACGACGAAAGCATTATCGCCTATTTTAGCGATGGTTTTACGATGGACTTTATCCGGGGCGAGACGATAATCAACGGTGTCGATGATCCGCCGGGTGTATTTCTTATTAAAGAAGGCTTCGTCAAGGCCTACTCGGTATCGAAGGCCGGTCAAGGAAATCTGTTGTTGATTCACGAGGCTGGTGACGTCATACCGCTGCCCTGGGCTTTGGACGGCGCGCATACTACCGGTCTGTATTATGAAGCGCTGACAGATGTCACGGCGATAAGGTCTTCCAAGGATACCCTGCGGACTGCCATGGGTAAAAACACCTGGCTGGCCCAGGAGATATTAAAGCAAGCGGTAAATATAATATCGACCTACACTCAGAGGATCCAAACCTTGGAATTCCGTTCGGCGCGGGGCAGAATCATTTCAGAATTAATGCATTTGACCGAAAGATTTGGCAAAATCCATGGATCGGGCTCGATTATCGATGCACCGATAACCCACCAAGACATTGCTGACTCAATCAACATGAGCCGGGAAACGGCCAGCCGGGCGTTGGAGGAACTGACTAAGGAAGGACTGATCGGACAAGACGATCATCTGTTTACAATTATTGATTTACATAAATTGCAGGAAGCCCTGAGCTAGGGGCGGACCGCTTACTGATTCTTGGGCGAATCATTAGATTTCTTGTCGTAAAGAACAACCGTTCGACCGGCCCTCTGAGCTCGTTTGGTCTGGTCGCCGGCAGCCTCCTGCTGCTGGCGCATGGGAAGATTCTCGTATAGTGAAGCAATCTCAGCCTCAGGATCGCGCAGTTGAACCGACTTACCGGCCAGATTTAGGGTTGTAGGTCCTCCGCTTGACATCGAAAATCCAACATTGTTTCTCAGGCGGTCGAGCAGTCCGGGGTATTTAGCATTCAGCATATTATTGGGGGCGTTTAATGGAATCCGGATAGATCCGTCGCGATGAAGCTGAATGTCGGGGCTAAATAATTCCTGACCCTCACCGAGTCCGGGTACTCTCAAAATATCAACGGTTTCCTTGGCATCCGGCCGATAGTTAATTGCGCTAAAGCCGTTAGTGCCTGAAGTTGTGTGGGTTGTGATTGCTACTCCGGCTTGACTGACACGGTGTTCTTCGACTAACCGACCGCTCCAAAAAACCTTCTCAGGGGTGGTTTTGGTTGAACCTGGGGGAAGGTCAAGATTGTGCCCGGATAGATCAGCCATAGCTACCTGCAGCACATCATGATTTTTCCAGCCGAAATATTTGAACTCACTCCAGACAGCTGTTTGCCTATCGAGGATCGCTAATCGGTTGCCCTGCGCCATGCCTGCTTGGTAGTGGGCGGTATAACGCTCGTCGTTGTAAGCCAGCAGCCCGTTACTGACATAGTAGCCGTCAATTAAGCAGCGGCAGTTTTGGGTTGACTGGCTGGGATTCCTAAAATCGAAGTTTTTAAAACCAAAGCGGCTCATCAGCTCATCAACTTGATCGAGCCGAATATAATGTTCGGGGATTTCGCTCTTAACTTCGCTAGCCAGCTGGTTCGGTTCGGAGGGGCGGAGATCACCTTGATCATCCGGCCGGAAGACTTCAAAGTAATCCACCATCGGTGCTTGATATTCGCCCAGCCCTTCGACGTAGAAATAAGGTGAACGTCCGGTTGTAATAGCGTCAGGAACGACAGCCGGTCCGCCCCAACCGCTGCCGCCAAAGATAGCCGATTTGCCTTGGATATCTTTGGGTAAAACGTCGCCAACTAGTTTGCCGGTGATTGTTGCCCGAGGACTATAACCACCCAGGACTCCTATATCGTTCCAGTCTGCACTTGTGACCTCATAAGTATAAGATGGGGCTGGGTGAAGTTCGCTGGCGACTTCGAAAGCAACAAAATCCCCGGCTTGCAGCAGACTGGCACTAATTTCAGCTTCATTGTGTTCCTGCTCTTCCGGGGTCTCAAACAAACCCAGCGTTCCGCCGCTAGGAATATCGATTAAAAAGGGTTCTGCTAAAGCCGGATCGTCATGATTAAGAGACGCGTAAAAAAATGGTTCGTCCGAAGAAGGGTCCTCTTCATAAGGAGTTGTCATACAGAACGATATATTATCATCTAATCAGGGTAACGTCAAAAAAATCATACTGATCAGCTGTTAGTAATGCCAGCCAGCCGCCGCGCGTACGGCCATTCGGCGAGTTAGTGACTGATTAGCTATCTACCCAGACGTCGAAACCGCAAGTCTGACACTCAAAATGGTCAAAGCCGTTCGGATCGGCCAATCCGCACCCAGACGGCTTGTTGGTCAGCGCCTCCCTCATGGCAGCTAAAGTCCGGCTTAATTCGGCTTGTTGAGACTCATAACCTTCTTCGCCTTCTTGCAGAAAACGATCAACATTGGCTATATGGTCAGCCCCTTCATCAATTATTTTTCTAGTCACACGGCATTCCAGATGTAGCTCGGGATAATCTTCTCCTGGTTCACTCATCCAGATAATTATCGACTTGCTTGCCAATCTTTGCAACCATAAGCAGAGCCAGCGCCAGATAGTTAACTAATGAATTAATCAGCAGTCGGCGGCGCTGTTAATTCAACCTCATACATATCAGCCAGATTGAAAAAGCTGCCTGTTTCATCATCTTCTTCTAGAGCGACCGCGATCCAAGCACCGGGCGACCCGGTGATTCTATCCGGTCCTATTTGTGATCCGCGTACCCAGCCCGCTATTAATTCATACTCGTCCGGTCCCCATATAGCTCTTACCGAGACAATGCTTTCATCTGAGTTTACTGTTATATCGTTATCGATGACATCGCCTCGGACCCGGTGGCGCCAATCGATCTTCCAGCCGATGATTGCATCTATACCCCGCCGTAGCTCATCCATCGACTGCAGTAAATCCGGCGCAACTGTAGCCAGTGCGTGTTCGGCGTCAACTGCGAAGTTCCGGTTTCGGTTCATTATTGATTGAGCCATGGTACGCCCAAGAGCCTGCCGGATGTCATCATAGTGATCACGATAGGCTCCTTCTGTGTCAGCCCAAGCAGTCATGACGCGCTGTGCCTCGGGTGGCAAAGGATCATTACTGGCATTGTCTTTATATCGATTGGGCAATTTGAGATCTCCGTAAAATTAGTATAGTGTATTCTTCCATATATGTCGGGCCTAGTCAATACCTCGCCCGGGAATTCATCGCTCCAGCAACCAAGCTCAAGGATTCGATAATTACGGCTGGTATCTCCGGTTAATTTTATGTTCAGGATAAATTGCAGTATTGCAACATTCTACTTGACGGAGTATTTTTCATGCATGAGTCAAATTCCTGAAGGTGAACCGCTGGGACCGATTACCGATAGTGATTGGGAGCTAAACAACGTTGTTGGCCAGAGCTTAGCCGACGAAGCTGTAGCTTATCTCGATGCCGCTGCCCCTGCGTCCGGTAGTGCTCCAGAGTTAGCCACCGGCCGGGTGGATATCTACCGCGACCGTTTACTGCCGGCTTTTACCGGAGCTGTTAGCGTAGCTAGCGTTATAATGGTCGGCGGCATGTATGAGTCGCTCTATAACGCCTTTCACAGTTTGCATTAACCGCTTATATTTGCGGTTGTCTTTTTTAGGCCGTGGACAGTAATTAACTATTTAAGATCGTCGGCAGATCAATCGTGGCTGTGCAGATCCGGGTATCACCGGCGCCGTAATAGAGTCGGACAACGTCGTCTTCTAGGATTGCCCCGCAGCAAAATACCGATTCAGGTAGTAATTTCTTCTCAGCCAGTTTGTCGATGTCATCTGTGGACATAGTGCGCAGTGCTTTATAGCCGCCGGGGACTAGATCGGTATAACCGACGGTTTCATAGCTTTCACGCGGCTCCAGTATCGGCTTAGAACAGCGCCAAATAACCTGGTGCGGATTGTCGTGCTCCAGCAATGCTGCGCCGAGGCGATAAATTCGTTTCTCGCTAAAGTTATCGATGCCGTGATAGAAAACCAGCCAGCCTTTGTCGATTCTGATAGGCGGTGGGCCCATCTCGACGTAGGCCGCATCAAAATGATCTTTTCGGGCACTGATGATGGGCGCCGAGATCGGCAGCCAGTGCAGCAGATCGTCTGAGATAGCCGGCCAAATATGATTATCACCAAACAATATATAATAGCGGCCGTTGATATTCTCTGGTATGATGGCGGCGGCTTTTGACCAGTCGTCGGGCAGGTTCTCTCTTTGGGTGTGTGTCAGCCGAGGGAACATCAGGTTGTGCTTCTGCCATTGATGCAAATCATAGCTTGAGGCGATAGCGGCCCGGGCCTTAGTGCCGTCAAAGGCGGTATAGGTAGTCCAGTATTTGCCGTTAAGATATATCATCCGCGGGTCTTCACAGCCCTTCTCTTCCCAGGAGTTTTCCGGGACAATTACCGGTGTCGGGTCAATCTCAAAATCTACCCCGTTATGGCTGGTTGCCAGCAGAATTCTTGAAACCCAGTCTTCGCCGACGCCGCGAAACAGCATATTGTAGACGCCGTCGTGCTTAACGACAGTGCCGTTATAGGCTTTTTTGGGAAACCATTTAGAGTTTGGGTCGGCGTTAATTATCGGATTACGGTCATAACGCTTAAGCATATTAATAGTGTATATGATTTATTGATTTTTTTGATACTAAATGGTGGTTTTTGTGTTTAATAGCTGCAGGCTCAGCAGCAGACAAATGTTTGATTCGGCGCCGCTATGGCCATGGACTCCTGAGTGGTCAATGCCGTCAAAGCACTTCAGGGTCAGCGGGTCATACATCTTTTCATGCTTAATATTAATGCCCTCAAACCAGCCGAACCATTTTTTAGCCAATGCTAAGTATTTTTTTTGACCAAAACATTGATAAGCTGCCAGCCAGGCCCAGATCATGTAAGCGCTATCAATCGGTTGCTGGGAATATTCAGGAACGCTCAGGGCAGATTTGGGCAGCCAGCCCTCGTTGCCGATGGGAGCTAACAGACGGTTGTTCATCTGGCATTTACCTTGAACAAAGTCACAGACTCTTAGTCCAAGCTGACTCACCTGGCGGTCAGAGCTGGCCAGGCCGTAGCGCAGCAAGGCGTAAGGAATAATCCCGTTGCCATAGGTCATGACTGGCTCCGGCCATAGCCAATCGTCCGATGCGCCTGCAAAATAACCGAGCATTTGATCAGCCAGCTGTTTGGCCAAGTCTTTATCGACATAAATAGCCCCCAGCAAGGCATAAGCCGTGCCGCGCAGGTGCCGAAATTTCTTAACGGCCGGCCGGCAGCCGTCGATAACTGCCAAGGCCTGCTGGGCATGAAAATTTAGCGAATAAGCGTAACCCATGGCCCAGACTACTTGTCCAGTGGCATCATCGGAAGCCGGATACTGATAAAATTTTCGCTGATTAGTAGCAAAACCATTGAAGCCGGTGCGCTGGCAGGATAGACGGAGGTAATTAAATAACACTTCCGCCTGGCGATGCTTTTTTAGAGCCAAACAAACCAACAATCCGCGGGCGGCGTCATCAAGCGCGTAGCCCTCTTCGACTAAGATGTTTTGGCCGTCGCTGTGTTGCCATATGCCAAAATCGTCGATCAGAGCATCAAAAAATGGAGTGTCCATTACGGTTTGATAACGTAGTCCTCGATTATTTTTAAGTAGGCCTTGCCGACGACCGGCCAAGCCATTTTGTCGCCATATATCTTGAGTTTTTTCCTGGTGATTTCTCGTAGTTCACCGTCGTCAATTAAGCGGTTGACATTAATGGCGATACTGATGGGGTCTTCAAAAGGCACCAAAAAGCCGCGATTTTTACCCAGCAACTCCTGGGCGTAGCGGTAGGGTGTGGATATTGACAAGCGGTCAGTGCCGACGGCATAAGCGAGAGTACCGGAAGCAGATTGCTCGGGATCACGGTGCGGCGTCAAATAAATGTCGGCCGCCGATATATATTCCATCAGTTGTTCGGTCTCGAGGTATTTATTAACGAAAGTTACGGCCCCGTCGACACTGAGTTTTTTAGCGATGGCCTTTAAGCTATCACGATAGCCTTCGCCTTCGCTCGCCAGCACTTGCGGATGGGTCTGGCCGACAACTAACAACCGGACATTAGGATGCTTGGCTAGAATTTTCGGCAAAGCTTGTATCACTAAATCAACACCTTTATTGGGGCTGATTAAGCCGGTAATAACTAGATAAAAATTGTCTGGGTCGAGGCCTAGACCTTTGAGAATGCTGGGGCGGCTTTTGTTGACTTTCTTGGGTACGCCGTGAGGAATAACGACAATTTTGTTTTCGGCAATCTGATAGTCGGCACATAAAATCCGTTTCGAGTCCTGGCTCATAGTTACGACCATAGCCGACCGCTCAGCAATCTCCCGGGTAACCGCTTTACGGGCTGGATCAGGGTATGGCAACACGGTATGCAAAGTCGATATTATCGGAGAGGTGAGGTTGTCGAGCAGAGTGAAAATATTGTCGCCGGTCGGATCGTCGTGAACAACCCCTTCGTGGACAAATTTAGCTCGCTTGCCTCCGTATAGGCCAAATTCGTGTTGCAGCATGACGGCGTCTAATTTTAACTGATTAAATTTTGCAGCCGCCCGGCGGTAAGAATCTAAATCATTGGTTTTAAGGATAGCTATGACAGACTCGGGGTATATATATGATTCGTTGTCGTTTTCGGCCGCCGCCACCACCATCTGATTACTGGGGAAGTTGTCGCTAATGCCGTTCATTAAATCGCGGCTAAAAGTAGCAATGCCGCACTTCTTCGGAATAAAAGAACTGACAAAGCCTAATCTTAAGATGCTACGCACGTTTTCTTATAAACACTTTCGCGAGTAAATGGATCAAATACCCCGCGGTATCGGGCCTACTGTTTAATCAAGATTTTTCCACTCACTCTGGACTAAATTATTTTATCAGATCGAAGTAAAAATTACCACTGTATCATTATCACCTCGTTTCTCAAGCGAAAGTGCCTCTGTTCCCCGGTGGTATGAGTCTGCTGCAATATCAAGCCAGAAAATCAGTTCTCCGTCTTCTGGAGTGACGTTTAGATGGCCACGGCGCGCGGTTGTGATTGTTCGCATTTAGTGTTAGAGTTTATTTACTTTACAAGGAGTTGTATATGAAGCCGATGGAGACGGGTGGATGGGTTGCTCAGGGCAACGATGAAATTATGGCAATTACCGCCGGCTTACAAGCTGTAGGAGAAAGTGATCTACTTAGACAATTGGGAACACAGTTTGTAGGTTACCGAGAAATGGTTCTGCGAGCTCATCCCGAATGGGACCCGGATATGGTCAGTTCAACAATGTTAAAATTATTGGCTGACGATGATTACCAAGCGGCCAGGATAACTTATGCGCCCGAACTTCCTATGCCTGAAGAGCAGTCTGGGGCCGTTATAGATGCTCTTCGGAAGGCGACAAGAAGGAGAACTCAACTAGATCATTCGCACCGGGTAGTAGCCCGCGACATGGTCAGAGTCTTTGACCAAGCTAAACAAGCAGCCAAGTCTAAGAGTATTTCTTACTAAGACAACCAAACTGAGATATTGCGGCAACGCCAAGAGAGAGCCCGGTCAGAAACCAGCAATCTGTACTAGCAATGATTGCCATTCCCTCAGCGCTAATCGGCATTGCATGCATTCAATACGAGAAAGCAAATTAGTTATACCTCTGTAGTCAGCGGCGAACTGTTTGTCCTGATATAAGCTGTGGGCAACAGTGTCTGGCGCCAAGGTTGCCAGAAAAACGTATATTTTTACGTTTGAAAATGAGCTGTCCCGGTTCCAGCCGTCTTTGTCTAAGAGCTTCATCTGTTCGAATGAGCTGTCGTTATCAATTCCCAATTCCCTTTTAACGATAGTTTTGGCGTCCCTTTCAAGCGGATTGTTCGGGTTGATGCGCCGGCCGCCGCACAGATCCAAGGTGTATGATTTAACACCCGGCCGGTACATCGGTTTAGGCAGCAGTATCTTATTGTTCTGGACTGTAATTATTAAGATTCCATCAGGTTTTTCGACGCGCCAATAATCAAGCTCTTGGTTGCTGTCATCCAGCAGCTTCTCCTGGTACAGCCTTAACCACGGTGAATCTATCCTAAGATCGCTGGACAGTACCTGCCATTGTTTATTTGACTGCTTGTCGTTCACCTTATTAGAATATCAGAATAATATTATCAGTACAGTTGTTGTTTAGCTCAGCGGTCGAAAAAGTTCATCTGTAAAATCTAAAAATACTTGTCGGAACATCTCGCGCAGACGGAGACTATGTAGTTCGCCCTTTTTGATTAAGTCGGCAATTTCAGGTAGTGCGCTGACTTTGATGCCAATATGGGTCGCCCGGTTACCGTATTCATAAACCTCGTCATGAAACCTATGGTCGACTACTCTCGGATCGGCCAAGGCTTTATGAAGAGCATAGAAGGCTTGCCGGCCATTCATCTCCTGCCCGCCGCGGGCCAGCATAAAACGTCCCATATCATCGGCGGTAACCGCCGCCGTGGATTCGCCGCTAAGCGAATCAGTTAGAAAACTGACCATATCCGAGTCGTATGGGGGAGTTTCCGATTCTGTTGGTTGCTGACCGGTTTCAATACTTGACATGAATATAACGTTAACATGAACTTTGCTCTAAAGTTAAGTGTATTTTACAAACCGCCTGCATATCAGGTAGAATTAGCGCGTAAATAGGGGGTAGTCGTGCAATTTTTAAATGGCACTCAGCCACAGTACGAATTGACCTATAATGATGTCTTTTTAGTACCGGGCTATAACACTTTAAATTCGCGTTTCGACGTTGATCTTATTACACCCGATAAAGTTGGTACCACCATCCCGTTAATTGTCGCCAACATGAATGCCGTCGCCGGCAAAAGAATGGCCGAAGCTGTGACTCGGCGCGGCGGATTGGTTGTCTTGCCGCAGGATATACCGCTGCCGATATTGAAGGCGACAATAGACTTCATTAAATCACGACATCTGATTTATGAAACGCCGTTGACTCTGTCGCCCCACAACACCATCGCCAAAGCCTTAAATATAATTTATAAGCGACCGCATGGTATCATCGTTATCGTTGACGAGCAGGATCATCCGGTCGGTGTCTTCCAAGAAGCCGATGCTGTCAATCACGACAAGTTCACGGCGCTGGAAGCGGTTGCCAATAAAGAAGTTATCTCAATCCCCTATAACTTGTCGCCGGAGAAAATGTTTGATTTTCTGGTTGCCCATCATGTCAACGCCGCCCCGGTTATTAAGAACAGAAAACTGGTCGGTCTGATGTCCCAGAAAGGCGCCATGCGAGCCCGCCTCTATCAACCGGCAGTTGATAAGAACAACAAATTGTTGGTTGCCGTAGCTGCCGGCATCAACGGCGATGTGGTCGCCAAAGTCGGTAAGATATTAGAGCTTGGCGCCGATATTATTGTGCTCGATACAGCCCATGGCTATCAGAAAAAGATGATCGAAGCAATCAAGCAAGTCCGCGGGCATTATAAAAATATCACTATTGCCGCCGGCAATATTGTTACCGCTGCCGGCACCGAAGCTCTGTTGGAGGCCGGCGCCGACATTATTAAGGTCGGAGTCGGACCGGGCGCTATGTGTACGACGCGGATGATGACCGGCGTTGGCCGGCCGCAGTTCAGCGCTGTTTTGGAGTGCTCAAGCGTTGCCCGGAAAATGGGTAAACACGTTTGGGCGGACGGCGGTGTCCGTTATCCTAGGGATGTAGCCCTGGCTTTGGCGGCCGGCGCCAGCAGCGTATTTTTTGGGTCGCTGTGGGCCGGGACCTACGAGAGCGTCAGCGATGTTTTTGTCAACAACGACGGCCGCCTCTATAAGGAAAGTTATGGCATGGCCAGCAAGCGGGCCGTCAAAGACCGAGCGTCGAGCTCTTCTGCCTATGATCGGAGAATGAAAGAATTTTTCGAGGAAGGAATCAGTACCAGTCAGCAATTTATCGATCCCGAAAAACCGGGGGCTGAAGATATAATCGATCATTTGATCGCTGGGGTACGCAGTTCTATGTCGTACGTCGGCGCGCAGGACATAGAAGATTTTTACGAAAAAGCAGTCGTCGGTATCCAATCAGCCGCCGGTTATCAGGAAGGTTTGCCGTTGTTTTCCAACTCGAGCTGGTCGTAGGCGCTTGTCTAAAGCGCTAGTGAAATAGCAAAAAATTGGAATCAATACTGCCCAGCTAATTTACCTGATAATAACCTGATGGCGCTTAGGCCCAACGCCGATCTTGGTAACAGCAGTAGCCAACTCTGTTTCGATCAGTTCAATGAACTTAATTGCCGCGGACGGTAACTTGGCGTAACTGCGAACAGCGCTAATATCGGGCCAGGTATCAAGCGTAACGTAAACTGGTTCGCACTGCGCCAGGCTGCCAGCCGAGCTGGGAGCTGCATTGATAAGTTTTCCTTTAAAGCGGTACTGGGTTGCCACCATAACCGTGGAGCCAAATCTGGGAACATGGTCCAATTTAGATAAAACCAGTTCGTCGACACCGTTGACCGTGATAGCGTTTCGCAGTTCGACGATGTCGAGATAACCGATCCGCCTCGGCCTTTTAGTCGTAGCGCCAAATTCGCTGTCGACGGCACCTTCCGGCCCGCGGACATTAGCCGCCAAAGCCGCATCATTAATTTCTGTTACCAGGGGGCCGCCGCCAACATGAGACTTGACTGCCTTGGCGACGCCAATAACCTTGTTGACGTGCTTCGGAGCGATACCCAAGCCGTTTAACAGTCCGCTGACAGTGGTAGACGAAGAAGTGACATAAGGATACATGCCATGATCTATATCCAGTCCGTATGCTTGAGCTCCTTCGACCAGCACTTTGTTCCCGGCTTTGATGCGGCTATTTATAACCTCGACGGTATCGGCTACGTACGGTTTTAGCAGTTCCACGGCGGCAACCCAGTCGCGGGCTTCGGCGGCTATCTCGGTCAAGGACGTTTTTCTCTGCCGGTTGACATGCACTAAACCGTCGTAAGCCTTTTTATAGAGTTCCTTGGCGTCAAATACCGTCTCGACTCTGATACCTTCGCGCAAGTATTTATCTGAAGCCACATAAGCAATACCGGCTTTTGTACTGCCCTGGGCACTGCTGCCGCCTTCGCGCAGCTCGTCCAGAACAATATGATGCGGCATGACAAGATGCGCCGAACTGCTGACTAGTAAATTATCATGTGATATCTTTATGCCGAGATTCTGCAATTGCATGAGCTCGGCCCGAAATTTTCGCGGGTCAAGATAAACGCCGTTGCCGACAATATTAAGCCGTCGCTTATAAGCAATGCCGGAGGGGATCTGGTGCAGGGCTATCGGTTTCATGCCGTCCGGCACGATCGTGTGGCCGGCGTTGGCACCGCCATTACCGCGGGCTACGACATCATAATCAGAGGCGGCCAGGTCGACAAAACGACCCTTACCCTCATCACCCCGCTGCAATCCAATAATTACATCAACAGACATCCGCGTTCAGTATAGTCAACTGCCTCCTGCGGGGCAAGCATGACAATGTTACTAGCTTAGCCGAGCTAGCTCGGCAGCTAGGCCGAGGTAGGTTTGGGGCGTAAGATCGCGCAAACGGATTTTCTCGGTTTCCGGTAGCGTCAAGGAGTCGATAAGCTGCTGATAGTCGGCCTGGCTCATACTTTGGCCGCGGGAAACGTTTTTGATAGCCTCATAGGCACCTTGAACCTGGTAGCGGCGCATTAGTGTTTGAACAGCTTCGCCCAATACCGCCCATTGGTTTTCAAGATCGGCAGCGATTTTCGATGTGTCGGCACTTACTCCTGCCAGTCCTTTGGTTAGTGATTGGCAGCCAACTAAGAAATGTCCGAACGCTTCCCCTAGTGCCCGCTGGGCCGATGAATCACTCAGGTCGCGCTGTAAACGCGATATCGGCAGCTTAGCCGCCAGAAAATCTAACAGCGCATGGGCTAGTCCGAAATTCGCTTCAGCATTTTCAAAATCAATCGGGTTAACTTTGTGCGGCATAGTCGAAGATCCGACTTCGCCGGCTTTAATGCTTTGCCGGAAATACCCCAGCGAGATGTATGTCCACATATCCCTCGCCAGGTCGGTCATAATAGCGCCGCCCAGCCCAGCTTCGTTGCAAAAAGCCGCCAGCCAATCATGCGGCTCAATTTGGGTCGTTAATAAATTAGCAGTGAAACCCAGCGACTCGACAAATTGCCGGGAAATCTTGAGCCAATCGACTTCCGGATAAGCGAACTGGAGGGCGTTGTAATTGCCTGTTGCGCCGTTCCATTTGGCATAAATAGCTATCGCCATAAGCCGGTCCGAGCTGCTTTTCAGCCGCTGTTCAAAAACCTTCATTTCCTTGCCCAGGGTTGTCGGCGTGGCGGGCTGGCCGTGGGTGCGGGCCAGCATCGGAACTTTGGCATATCGCTGAGCTTTAGATTCAAGATCAATAATAATTCCGGCTAGAGCAGGACTTATAACCATACCGAGTGCATCGCGTATTTGCATGGCCGAAGCTAAGTTGTTGATATCCTCACTGGTTATGCCGAAATGGATAAGCTCAATGTGGCTGCGGAAGACTGGTTGGGCTGCCAGCTTTTGTCTAAGCCATAGTTCGACAGCTTTTACGTCATGATTGGTCGTGTGCTCGATGGTTTTGATCTCCAGTGCATCGTTGGGGCTGAAGTCTTTGGCGATAGCTTGTAAATAACTGCGGTCAGATTTAGAAATAGCTTTGACGTCGGGCAGGATGCCGCTGCATAAGACTTCCAGCCAAGCCGTCTCGATGGCCAGTCGTCGCTTAATAAGACCGAACTCTGAGAATATCGGCGCCAATGCCTGGGTTTTGTCGGCATAACGGCCGTCAAGTGGTGATATTGCTTGCAGTTGCTCTATTTTTCCCATATTGATCTAAGTTTAGCTTGATAGTTGATCCGGGACAACTAAACGGCTCCGCTAAGACAGATTCAGAACGGAGCTACTACAGTTTGGCGAGATATTCTTTTACGCCAATCAGCCAGCCGCCTGTAAAATAATCTTCCGGCTTAAAACTATTAACGTTGACCCACTCCATTTTGTCATGGTGGTCTCCTAGCCCGACGTCTCCGCCCTCGAATTTGGCGTCGTAGCCGATTGCAAATATTCTAACCAGTTGTCCGTCTAAGCCGTGCTCTTGGCGCTCAACCCGGAAAAATACTTCCGGATCTCCCAATTGGTAGCGAACTGTCGGCCCAAGTTCTTCGATAACCTTTCGTTTAATGACGCTCTCCAGTGGTTTATCGAATTCGTCTTTTCTAATCCTGCCACCGGGCAGATCCCATGAACCAAAGATATCGTGGGTAATCAAAAGTTTGTCGCCGATTCTTAAGAATAGTTTAACGGCAACAAAGTACAGATCTTTTTCAAATAGCTGAGAGTTGAATTTATCCATCTTGATATGCGACTTGACCCTTGCGCGTTAGGCGGCCGAGGCTGCCTCCGGGCAGCGGGACTTCTTTCATGCTATTAATAATACTCCACCTCTCTGTCGGCGATTAACGTTAACTACTGGAATGAGCTATTTATTTACGGTATAATATTAATTGCTTAAAGAAAAACAAAAAACCACCAAGATGAAGCATAAATACGTACTCAGTGTTGATGAGTGGTTTAATCGCCCAAAACGACACCTCTGGTTAGTTCTAGCCTTTATTGTTTCAACAGTAGTTTTGATGTTAGGTCCTTCCCTGCCGCGCAACATCGCTATAGCTGATTCGTCTGCCTGGAATCAACCGGTTCAAATTGACAAGACTCAGCCGGTGGTTCTTCGGTCAGTATCATGTGCCAGCAGTTCCTTCTGTGCTGCTGTAGACTGGAGCGGTAATGTTCTTTACTTTAATGGCTCCACTTGGTCGTCGCCGGCAAATATCGACGGCAGCAACAGTATTTTGTCCGTCTCATGTACCAGCAGTTCTTTTTGTGTGGCCGTAGACAGCGGCGGCCAATCGCTTAGTTATAATGGCAGCTCCTGGTCGTCGCCGGTGAGTATCGGTTCAGGTAACATTAATTCGGTTTCGTGCAGCAGCAGCACTTTTTGCGCGGCGGTCGATCATAGCGGCAATGCCTATACTTACAATAGCGGCAGCTGGTCTTCGGCTACGGATATTGACGGCAGCACTTCTATCGTGTCGCTGTCCTGCACCAGCAGCTCTTTCTGTATGGCGATCGATTACAGCGGGAATGCCCTCAATTATAATGGCAGCTCCTGGTCCTCGCCGACGGACATTGATGGCGGCATTCTTTTCTATTCGATCTCATGCCCAAGTGATACTTTCTGTACGGCAACGGACAACCAGGGAGATGCCGATTACTATAACAGTGGCACTTGGTCCTCACCGATTACAACTGATTCGAATAATAGCTTGACGGCGGTATCCTGCACCAGCAGCTCCTTCTGCATGGCGGGAGACGGCGATGGTAATGTCATTGGCTATAACGGTACCACCTGGGTTGGAATAATAGATATTGACGGCACGGAACCGATAACATCAGTCTCTTGCACCAGTGACTCGTTCTGCATGGCGGTAGACGCCACCGGCGCTGCATTTAACTATAACGGTGTCAATTGGTCTTCGGCAGACCGGATTGATATCGCCCCGTCTTTTATTAAATCAGTCTCTTGCACCAGCAGCTCGTTCTGCATGGCGGTTGATGAAGACGGCAATGCTCTCAGCTACAACGGGACTACTTGGTCCTCACCGACAAGTATCGATAACGGTAGCGGTCTTACTTCAGTATCCTGCACCAGCAGCTCGTTCTGCATGGCGGTCGATCATGTTGGCGACTCGACTTCTTACAATAACGGGTCCTGGTCAACACCTGCAACTGTCGGTAACGGCGGTGACAGCTTGAGCTCTGTTTCGTGTACTAGCAGTTCGTTCTGCGTGGCGGTAGATAGTGGCGGTAACGCCGCGATTTATAACGGTACTTCTTGGGCGGTAACGGCCGTAGAAATGACCAACCTCGGCGCAGTCTCATGTACCGATACTTCCTTCTGTATGGCGGTTGATGAAGATGGCAATGCTCTCAGCTACAACGGGACTACTTGGTCTTCGCCAACAAGTATCGATAACGGTAGCGGTCTTACTTCAGTATCCTGCGCCAGCAGTTCTTTCTGTATGGCGGTTGACCAAAACGGCAATAGCTTCAGCTATAACGGTACCTGGTCATCACTGGCGGATATTGATGGCAGCCGCAGCATCAACTCGGTTTCTTGTACCAGCAGTTCTTTCTGCGGGGCGGCAGCTAGTGGCGGCAGCAGTATCATCTATGACGGCAGCTGGATGTCGCCGATAAGCATTGACGGAAGTAACGACTTATCTTCATTGTCTTGTAGCGACAGCTCCTTCTGCGGGGCGGTCGACAATGACGGTAATGCGATTATCTATGCCGTGGTCCCAACACCAACCGGTGACGGAAACTCTGCTTCCAACCAGGAATCTGGCACTTTAACCGCTCTTAAAGCGCCAGATACCGGCCTCAGTCTAACTAGTGCACACTTTACTATCCCGTTCTTCGGCAGTTTGGCAATGGCTGGTGGCGCATATATCCTCTATCGTAAGGTTAAAAGGTCGCCCTAAGCCAGTTTATCGTCTTCTTGGTTTGGGCCGTGCTGCGGACAAAAATACAATTGTTCCCGGCTGTCTTCAGCGAGAAACCCAAACCGTAACTTGCAAGACTGCATTATTGTTATAAAATAAGTAGAACAATTATGAGTGCGCGTTACCATCCAGAAGACTTTAATATTCCGTTGTCAATTAGAGATCAAAAGCGTCTCGGCGCTAATGTTGGCCGGATCTTACTCCACGCTACCACAAAACAAGCGGAGGTCGACGACTTGGACATCGCAAACTCCCCATTAAACCCTAACTGGTCTTTTGATAGTCACAATAGAACCAGGCCCAATGTTGGAGCGTACATAAAAAAAGAAAGAGCTAGACAAGAAATTAAATTAGCATGGCGCAAATATGATGCCGAATTGCTGCTGGGGCTCGGCATGATCTTAAGTGTAAGCGAGTTGATTGGCGGTGTCTCGACTACCGGAGAACCTAGCGGGTTAGATTTACGGGCAGCGACCTTGACGCTGGCTACTGCTGACGGCGAAGAATCTGTTGATCGATTCGTAACTTATGCCGAGACTTTACCGATTCCGGGAGAATTTGAACAGAGCTACCTCGGCCATAGGCTGACGGTTGAGTTTGATGTTCTTTCTATCCCTCGTCAAAATCGAAGGTATTTGGCTTAAACGAACCGAACCCTAGAACATATGCGAGAAATATCACTGAACTATCTCACTAAGTGTACTTTAATACAACTTCCGGCCAGTGAGATTAATGCCTTGGGTTCGCTGGCGGTTTAGCGTCAAGCTAATTGTGCTCAAGAAATCCTGAAATCGCCTACACCTATAACTATTTAAATGAATGGTTCTATTTGTTGTGCGCGCGTTGATAACTGGACCATTGGGGAGGAATTTGCGGTGATTAATGACGAATAATGAAAAGGAGGTAACGCGGGAGCCCGAACCATCGGAGAGGTTTAGCGTATTCATAAAGGACCATACGCCTGAGCAATTTGAAAGCGGTTCCCGCGTCGGGATGTATAGATTTGATGATGACGGCTATCAATTCGTCCTGCCCCATCTTGTAGTATTTGAGATGTTTGAACGCTCTGACGAGGATTTACTTGCAGGCTATGAAGATCCCGGCGACAGCAATCCCGCGCAGGCCCCAACTTTCGATACAGTTTACGGGATATCTGTATGCATTAATGAATTTGATATCAAATTGACAATCGGGCTTGAATATTCGGAAACTATGGGCTGGGAGAATCCTTTAACGGGAATGCCGATTAACTCGGCCAGAGCCGAGAGAACCGCCACCCGGTTTTTGAATATTCTTGAAAGAATGCAGTTTGCCGGTAGATTAATCCAGGTCTTTGATGACGGCTAGCCGCGCGGCTAGCGAAAGCTTCCCGCTCAATAAAATTTTCACCGCACTGCTGGGGGCATAATCGTAGACGAGGACCCGTTTAGATAAATCCCGGGACGAATCCCTGACCCCATAAATTCAATTTTTGCTTTTCTACTCCTGTTTCAGGGCGTCAATCGGATTAATGCGGGCAGCTCTTCTGGAGGGATAGAGGGCTACCAGCCAGCCGACGACAATAGTAAGGGCTATGGTAGCAATAACTAACAGCGGGCTGACTGAAAAAGCATGTATTGTGCCCGACACGCCTCGGCTGCCGGCCAAATGCGTTAAGGTTATGTTAATAATTCCCCCGATTAGCGAGGCGACAACTAAGCCGCCGATTCCGCCCACAATCGATAAGACTAGAGCTTCAAAAATTAGCAGGCGCTGTACATCGGCTTTCCTGGCGCCCAACGTTATCATCAGGCCAATCTCGCTGGTTCTTTCCAGAAGTGAAATCGTTAAGGTGTTAAACATGCCTAGTACGGCAATAACCATGCCGATACCGCCAAACCCGATAACGACATAAGTAAAAATAGCGAAAATTTTGTTAATTTGATCAAGCGTGTCCAGGGGCGAAGAAGTGGTTAGGCCCAGCCCTTCAATTTGATGGCGCAGCGTCGGGACGTTGCCGCGATTGTCGGCTTCAACTTTCAATTGTCCGTACTGAGCGGCTTCGGCGGCGCTATATGGGGCTGAGTTCATGTAAATCTCAGCGCCCGAGCCGGTATTGACTACGCCGACAATGTTTAGTTTAGAGATAATCGTTGTATGGCCACCATTGGCTTTGGTGACATTTGTCGAAACCGTCAGGCTCCTATGCAGCGAGGATTTTGAATTGGATACGCCGATCAGGCTTAGCAGTGCGGTGTTGACGATGGCGTCATTAGCGGCGGTCAATTTATGGGCGCCGGCGACAAACTTTAAGGCGCTAAGGGTGATGTACTCGTTATTTGTGCCGTAGACGACAGTGTCCGTCTGAGAGTTGAGATAGTTTATTTCACCGGCCAATATATAGGCCGGAGCGACGATTTTAACATGCCCGAATTGGGAAACTTTGTTAACGTTGGAATCGTCCAGCAAGATGGCATTGGAGTTGGGCGTGGTGACGTCGATCGTATTAACGGATTTTGAACCAAGTACTTGCTGGTTGACTACCCCGTGCAACCCCAGGGCTAAGGAAACTAAAAATACAACTGCTCCTACTCCGATAACAATGCCTGTCATCGTTAAAAAAGTTCTGAGTTTTTTGGAAAGCAAATTTTTTACGGCTATGGAGATTAAGATATAGGGATTGATAACAGAGCGTAACTTAGAACTGTCGTGGCGTTTGGGAAATATCATTTTTCCTTCTCCATTGCAGTTAACTCGGATATTTGAGTTGTCAGGGACTTCAATATTTCTTCCGGCATTTTTTGCCCGCGCTTGGTCTCGGTTATCCGTCCATCCATTATGTAAAGCTGTGTATCACTTAGCGGCAAGTACTCGATGTTGTGCGTAACCAGAATAATCGTCTGTTTTAGTTCGCGCTGGCATTTGAGCAGGAGATCCATGATCATTTGGCCGTTTTTGGAATCAAGGTTTCCGGTTGGCTCGTCAGCCAGGATTAGTGTCGGATTGGCCACTAGCGCCCGGGCCATTGAGACCTTTTGCTGCTGGCCGCCGGAGAGAACTGTCGGTTGAGTCCGGGAAAATTCAGCCATGCCGACTTCTTCCAGGCTATGCTGGGCTTGCTTCAGGGCATGAGCTTTGTTGTCACCGGTCAAATACAGCGGCAGTGCAACATTCTCCAGTACATCCAGGCTTTTAATCCAATAGTCTGTTTGGTGAACAATACCAATTGTCTGGGCCCGGAAATGAGCCCGCTGATCGGCATTTAACCTGTAAATGTCCTGGTTGGCAATCTCGACCGTACCGCTAGTTGGCGGCTCGAGTGCCGACAAGACGTTGAGCAGCGTGGTCTTGCCGCTGCCGGACGGGCCGAAAATGATGGCAAAGCTATTTTCGTGAACCGTAAAACTGTTATCGAAAAGAACATCGACGGGACCGCTCTTGGTAGCAAAAGTTTTATTAAGTTTATTAACGCTGATAAGTATGTTCCGGTTGCGCTCCGGGGGGTTGTCGCTCATAGGCCAAATATCTCCTGTAATGAATTAAAAACTATACTCAAGGCATTATCTGAGGCCTGGCCGATAATCGTCGTGTAGCCGCCGGAGCTGCCGCGAATGCCGTGGGCATCATAAGATATGACCTCGATGTGGTAAATTTCAGATGTACTGAGTCCCGTAACAACGACGACGTGGTTATTGACAATGGCGGTATTTTCAGCCGTCTTAGTTGTGTAGTCGCCACTAATACCTTGGCCGTAGCCGACTTGCGAGCTGCCGGCCTTGTCGGTTTTCCAGGAGACAATCAGCTGGCCGGAAGCACTGGCGCCGTTACCGACTATGCTTGGTTGGATAGTCACACCGCTGATTATAGGCGGTCTGGTATCGGTGCCCGATTCGAACACCTGCAGATCGGATGTCGCGATATTGCCCAAATTGTCGACCGAGTTAGCTGTCAGCGAGTACTGGGTATCATAGTTTAAGTTACTGACCGTCATAGAATGGGACGTGACCATGGTTGTATCAATGGCTTCTTGTTGGGGCCCGCCAACCAGTCCATAACTTATCTGAGATGATGCCGGAACGTTTGTCGTCCAAGTTACCTGCTCGGTACCGGTCAGGGCGCCATTAACCGGTGAAAACCTGACGTTGGTTATGACCGGCGTCGGCGGCGTCGTCAAGGTATATGTTGCCGGGCTGGCATAGATATTGCCGCTGGTATCGTAGGGGTTAAGTTTAAAAGTGTAGGTTGTGCCGGAAGTTAATCCATTAAGCGGGATGCTGTAAGTAGAAGTATTGGTGGAAGTGTTTTGGGTCTGGGTGGCGCCCAGTCCTGAGCCGCCGCCATATTCCAGCTCTACCGAAGTGGCATAATCCGAAGTGAACTCAATCGTAGCTGACGTCAGGTTTATGCCAGTAACCGTAACATTGCTGATAGTCGGTGCCGGCAAGGTAGTAAATGTTTCTTCGCTGGACGTCCCGACATTGCCGTCAACATCTCCCCACTGAGCCCGGAAGTAATAAGTAGTGCCGGCGTTCAAGTTACTCAGCGTAATGCTATGGGCGATAACTTGATCGGAATTAGCCGCTTCAGTGGTCGAGTAGACGCCGGAAGCTAAGCCATATTCAACCCGACTGTCGCTGCCGCGGTCGGTAAACCAGTTAATAGTTGCTGATCTGGTCTCGACCGATACCGTTGGACCGCTCAGCAGATTAGCCGGGCTGATAAATTTCCCGGTCGGCAGGTCGCTGACTATACTGGTGAAGCCGCCGCAATTATTAGCCGAGTCGCAGGCTTCAATCTTATAGTAATAGGTTTGCTGCTGTAAGCCGGAGTCGACATAACTGGTTCCGGCCGTATCGGCGACATTTGAAAAATTGGTATCGTCGATTGAACGAAATACCTTATAAGAGGCAATGCCGGCGCCAACGCTGCTCGGCTCGTCCCAAGATAAAGCTAACTCCCACGTTTGAGTGGATTTAATGCTGATATCGGCAACGTTAAGGTTTAACGGTATGCCCGGAGCGGGAGTATTAGCCGTAAAGGTAACGGAGGCGGCCGTGGCATAGTTGATGTTCCCTGCCTCATCCTGAGCCACTAGGTATAAGGTGTTGTCCCCGGGTTCAGTGGCATAGGCGCCGGCGCTGAGACTGGTTTGGCCGAGTGCGGTAAAAGTACAGTTACTGCTGGTCGGTAAGATGTTGACGGTATAACAATATTTAATATTTGATAGAGACCCGGTATAACTGGCCGGCGCCAGCCAGGAAAAAGCAAACGAATTATTCGTATTGCTGGTCGGAGTCGCAGTTAGGTTTTGCGGCGAAGAAGGAGCGGTAGAGTTAATTTTAATAACAGTTGTCACATAAGCCGCTGAAACGTTGCCGGCAGTGTCCCAAGTCCGGAAATATACTATATTGTTGCCCTGGACAAGGTTGCCAAAGTCCGGGTTGCTGATAGTGGTATAGCTTCCGTTATTGGGCAGCAGGTCGGTCATATCCTGGTCGCCATTATGATTTGCGCCGTACCAAGTGCCATTGTTGCCAATTCGGTACTGCAAGCCACTAACACCGGAATTGCTGTCGTTAGCGGCGTCAATACCACTAGTCGGCCAGGTTAAATCGACCTGATCATTTGACACAAATTCCGAGGGAGCGGTAATAAATGCCGGATTGTTTGGTGGTGTATTGTCGAACCTGAATTGAAATTGAGCCGGCGTGCCGGTGTAGACATTATCGGCGTTATCGATAGCTTTGATATTCAGGTAATAGGGCGAATTTGATGAGGTTAATGGGGTACCGATGTAGCCGGCCAGCGCGGTGTTGACGCTGTCGGCAGCAACGGCGAACTGGCAGGCGCCGCCAGTATTGATCGGACTTGTTCCCAAGTCACCTTTGGTGGTGACGGGGTCAGCAGTCGGGTCCTGCCCTAGATAGAGACAGTAGCCCTGAATGCCGGAGCCGCCGACATCATCTTGTCCAGCCGTCCAGCTAAAGTAAGGATCGGTATTAGCCCAGCTGTTACTGACGACTATTGCTCCGCCGTAGCCATTTTGCATTGAGATGCTAGAGGCGTTTACCGGTGGCGGGGTGATGTCTGACGGCGTAAATTGAACCGACAGACTGGTTAGATCGGGAGAATTAGCTGGGTTGATTGTGGACAGTGTTACCTGGTACTGGACATATTGACGCTTACTCGGCGCACAGGTGCTGGTAATCGCACCTCCCTGGGCGATCGGGCTACAACTGCTAAAAGCTGGTGCATCAGATAGATTCGCTTGGTTGCCGGCCCTCACTAAAACACTAACCGCTGTGCCGCTTGGCATAGTTGCGCTGTAGGACATGTCGCCCCAGTTGTTTTCAATAAGGGTGTTATATATAGCACTTGTCAAGATGCCGGAGGTGGCGTATTGGGGCTGGGCGGCTCCATAGCTGGCCAATTGACTATTCTGATTAGCGTAATCGGCTGCAATCCAGGCTGGCGGTAAGGCAGTGTTGGAGTATCGGTATTCATCGATCGCGCCGTTAAAGTAGGCACCGGAACCACATTGGGTGCTGTCGGCGCCACCGAGTTGAATGTAAAGACTTGACGGCGGGCTAAGAGCGCCAGTTTCGCTACCGCCCTGAGCGCCGTTGAGGTAGCCGGTCATAGCATTGTTGGAGCTGTTATAAGTTATTGCTACGTTGTCCCAAGAGCCGGTTGATACATTCCCTATCTGAAGGCAAGGCTGACTCCAGGCTCTTATATAAACTTTGCCGTTGACGAGTTCGATAGCCGAATCATGGTAGCTGGTATTTATAGATCCCTGTCCCAACCAAGCCAGGACTACTCCACTGCTGTTGGTGGCGTTAAACCAAACGCTCGTTGTCCAGCTGCTCGGCTGCGAGCCATAGCTGCCGCTGAGGGCGTAGTCGGTAGTGCCGTTAAATGATTGGGCGCCGCCTATTTTCCCGGTTGAAATGGGGGCCGGGTCAGAAGCTCCTTCTTTGGTGTAATTTTGAATGTTGGTAGTCGAATCCGTAAGAGTTGTGCCGCTAGTCTCGCCCATATGCAATACGTTTAAGTAATTACTGTTCCAGACTGCTGTTTTATTTTGGCCATCAGTGGCGATCGGATTGCCGTAGTACATGTATAGTCCCTCGGTCGTGGTATTGGCATCAATAGTCGGCATGTCGACCCAGATGCTGGCGGTTTGACTGCTGCTATTCCAATAATCAATTTCGTAGTTAAGCGGGCTAGTACCGTCAAGTTTGGTAAAGCGGATGTCTTGACCGGCTGACTGTGCCGCCGCAAAGTTAAAATTGGCGGAAGTCAGTTTGATTAATACCGGGAAATTGGTCAGTGTAGTTGGAGTGATTCCGATAGTTGCGGCAGTGTTACTAAAGGTCACCTGGCTGCGGTATTGCCAGGACGGGTTAAACCAGTTGGATTGCTGAGCCAGAGTAAGGTTGCCACTAGTCGAAGAGTTTAGGTTGGCGGCGGCACTATACTGGTTGGTTGTCGAAGAACCAACTCCCCCATTCCAGTTCGATTGGGTCCAGGTCGTATAAGCTGCCCGGCTGACATTACTGGAAATTAATATAAAAACGATAATTAATATCAAATTAGCGGCAATTATCGTATAGCGGTTTAGGCGTTTCCTGATCAGTCGAAATTTATCAAATACTTGTTGAAGGAGTTTGTGCGGTTGCCGGTTAATCGCTAAGGCTTGGAAATATTTTTGGACAAAATGAAACACCAGCCAAAAACTGACACCCGGCGTTTTATTTTTATTGTGCTCGTGTTTATTGGGCATTGACCTATCTCGGCTAATGTCGGTGATTCACATAAATAATATGTACATATGAAAACACACTCACCCCTTAATGGAGAGTAATTTTAGTATAGGTCTTATGCTTAAGGTCGTCAATATGGGGTGAGACAGTTCGAATACTGATTAAGACTCATCGTTCGTAAAATCAACCACATTGATATGCTATTCAGCAAAATGAGCGTGGTCATTATATGTCCATAGCCGCCAACATAATTCCTCTTCAAACGCATCGCGATATTCCATGACGGTTATACCGGTATTTTCCATTGCGGCAAGTGTCTGAAAACGACGGTGGCTATCGCCCGTAAGTGTGTCGCCCAGTAGTACCCTAGCAATAATTGTGCGCAAGAAATATCCGTGAGTAACTACCACGATCGAATGCTCGGCCCGATTATTTAAGTATTCCAGCGCCCGGTCGGCCCGGGCGACGATAGCGTCATAATTTTCGCCATCAGATACCCTATCGCCGGAGTTAAATAGGCTATTTCCCCATTCTCTCCACAGTGCGCTTGCTTTAGCATCTGTCCAAGGCTTGCCCTCGAGACCCGTTGGTTTGATACGCTCAACGAAAAGGTCGGACACGTCAGCCTTAATCCCAATTACCCCCGAAATCACTTCTGCAGTTTCATGGGCCCGGCGCAACGGACTCGTAACAAGAGCTTCGATAGGCAGGTGCGATATTCGATCAGCGATTCGCTTGGCCTGCTGCTGGCCTTTTGGGCTCAGCGGGCAGTCGGCAGATTGGAACACTGGGGCAACATTATCAACACTCTGCCCATGACGGACAAAGTAGACGACTTTTTTAGTATTTGATTCTGACTGCACGTTCCAAGTATATCAGAGCAAAATAATGCCGGGGTTTTTAATTAAATGAGTAGAGAAAACTGAATGAGCTGACGAATTTGTTAAAGTCGGATTTGCTGGCGCCGATGTCCATGATCGCGTAAATGTTACTGGCCTTAGGGAATAAAATGATGAAGGCCCGATTCTCGTCGTTTGGGTTTAAGGGAACGAGAGTAGCTTGGACCGCTGTCAGGTTATCGAAATTTGTCGTTTGGCTGCCAGAGACCGATGAATTATAGCTTTGGCCGATGCTGGCCAGTAATGACTGCAAGTCAGATATTGTCTGCTTTTTGGATAAGATGCCTGAATCAAACTGATAATAATTATAAACCGCCACATCCTGTTCCTGCTTCAGCGCGGGTAGCGGCAGGTCGTAGACCCGACCGCTAAAAGTAATGCCATTAAGTGTGCCCGACGGGACATTGATCATTTTTGGAACACCCGAAAAATCGATGGTGAAATTATCCTGGGATGTCACGTTTTCGTACAAGTTGGTCTGCCCCGATTGGCCGCCGCTACTGCTGTGGCGCAAATGAGGCAGCGCAAAGACCAGAATAAATAAAAGGACAACAACAAACACTGGCAGAACGAAATATATGAAAAATTCCAGCCGTCGGATTGGCGCGAACGAGGCTGTGCTATGATTTTTGCCGGCTATTTTAGGAGGCTGTTTATTCTTGGGTGTAGTAACTTTCTTGTCCATTTTATGTTAATTGTATCCGCAAAGCACTAGTTTGTTCAATATTCAGCGAACTCAAACAATGATATTGTCTACTACTTCACTGCTACAGCAGGAGTTTCAGATTTCGATTGGCTCTTTTGCCTGATGATAATCAACGCCACTAAGGCGGCAAAGATGTTGAAGCAGCCTGCCAAAAAATAGCCGCGCCGGTAACCGTGGACCAGGCCGGTAGCTTGAGTTACCGAGTTGACCGCTTTGGCAGATTTGATATAAGTTGCAGCTACTGTTGCCGTCACGCCCGTCAGAACGGCCAGGCCTAGCGAACCGCCGATCTGTGACGTGGTATTGATGATACCCGATGCCAGGCCGGACTGATCGCCTCTCACGCCCGACGTTGCGGCACTAAGAAGACTGACAAAGGTTGCTCCTAGGCCTAGACCTAATATGAACATTCCCGGCACAACGTGTGTCCAGTAACTGCTATGAATCGGAATATAGGACAGCATAAATAAACCGGCAGCGGAAATTAACGGTGTTACCGCCAAGATTTTTTTATAACCGAATTTACTTATTAGTCGTGGCGCCTGAGAGGCAGTCAGCATAATCGAAAACGGCACTATCAAAAAAGCCAGGCCGGTTCTGATCGGCGTATAATGCAGAATATTTTGGAAGTAGAGCGAAGAAAAATAGAATATTGAAAACAGTCCAGCTGCTATCGGTAGCTGGATTAAGTTAGCCCCAAACAGGTTCCGGATTTTAAATATCGCTAAAGGTACTAAGGGATATTTAACTCGGCGCTCGTTGAAAATGAATGCTACCATCAGGGCGATACTGGCACTAAAAAACGCCAAGCTCGAACCGGCTGTCCAACCGACGGTTGGTGCTTTGACCAGCCCGTAGACGAGCAGCATCGGGCCGATCGTGGCGCAGAGGGCGCCAAGCAAGTCTAGATTATTGTGCTCAGCTTCAGACTCGTGTTTGGGGACCAAGCGATAAGCCGAAATAAGAACAAAAATACCAATAGGCACATTAATAAAGAAATTCCATCGCCAGCCCAAGTACTGGGTTAATATTCCGCCCAACAACAAACCTACGGCAGCACCTCCGGCGGCGACAGCACCCCAGACCGATAAAGCAATATTTCTCTCGTGCCCTTCTTTATAGGTAACCAGAACGATCGATAAAGCGGCAGGAGACATAAAAGCTCCGGCCAGACCCTGCATTCCTCTAAGCGCTATCAGCATGCCGCCGTTACGAGAAAGACCATCGGCCAGCGAAACAATCGCAAACAATGTCACTCCCCCGAGGAAGACTTTGCGCCGGCCGTAAAGGTCGGCCGCCCGCCCGCCGAGCAGCAAAAAGCCGCCGAAAGCCAATGTGTAGGCAGTCACTATCCACTGCAAAGTGCTCGGTATCAAATGAAATGCCCGTTCGATTGATGGAATAGCGACGTTTACTATTGAACTATCAAGAATTACCATAAACTGCGCAAGTGCGAGGATAATTAAAATTATCCAATGGCTTGTGTGTTTACCGTTCATATACCCCCGTTCGTTTATTGTTAATACTATACTAAGTATAGTAATTATACGTAAATATATAATAAAGTAAACACTATGTGCGTAGAATCACTTTAAGAATATTTAAATCAGTTTTTTGTCTTGGAAATTATTATTTGCCGAAACGTTGATTTGAGTAGTCTTAAAGGTCTATCGTCAAGCGGTCGTAGCCGATAATAAAATTGTCGGTTTGATACTTTTTCACCAACTGTGCGTGAGGAGACATATGACGGCTCATGTGTATCGTATAGACACGTTTGGCTCCAACCTTTTTCTGAATTGTTTTTACTTCTGGTAATGTCATGTGATACCACTCTTTTGACAAATCGGGCGTCGCAATACCACAATCTTCGTATACGCCATTGACTTGCTCCAAGTTTTCCGAGAATGTATCAATAAACATTAAGTCAACACCTCGCAGAAGCTGTAGAGTGCGATCACTCAGTCGAGCGTTAGTATCAGTAACGATAGCAATTGTCTTGTTCTGCCATTTGATGACGAAGCCGCTCGCTGGAAAGCCATGGTTTAATTCAATTGGAGTCACCTGCACGGCATCTGTTAATTGAAATGGTATGAAATTAGTAAAGCTATTGAACTCTAATACCCCATCTCTTTGCAGGTACTCCCAGTATTCGATGAGCTTGCGGTTAAGAGTATCATCGCCATACCACATTCTGGTAGGACGTGCTCGCCTAAAGAAAAACTCTCCTAGGCCATTAACGTGGTCGGAGTGATGATGGGTGATCAGGATATGATCAACATCTTTGAGTGCCAAATTATTATCTAAACATTGCCACTTGAGATCAGGATTGGAATCAATGAGAATAGTCGTACCACCAAGCCGCAGTAATATGCCAAAACGATATCTTCTAGACTTCGGGTTCTTATCTGTACAGGCTGCCTGTGTAATGCCAGCAACTGGCGTACCGTGAGTGTCGCCCGAGCCAAGGATGGTAATTTGGTTTGATGTAGTCATGACCAATCTTTCGCGAGTTTAATAATGGCCCTCTGAATAGTGGATTGCGCAAGAACCTGTTTCATAAGTTTCATATTAGCAGAACGTTTTGCGAATGGCTGATGAAGTGCGGTATTGTTAATTAAGCGCAAAAGTTCGTATCCCATCTTATATTCCTCCGTCTCCAACGTGAGCTTCTGCAAATATCGCGCTAGCTTTCATAATTTACGCTTCCCTAACATAGAATTTTATAGGAATTATAAGGTGGCAGCCGGTAATTGGCTAAGAAGCTATTTAAAACAAGCTACAGCGCAAAATATGCTCGGGAATGGCTTAAGATTAATATGACGCCTAGAGCTTTTGATATCATTAAAGAATGACGGAAAAAAGATTATCACTTCAAAAAATCGTTGAGTTACAGAAATTCTTGATTGCCTTTCAGGAAATTGAGCGCGTCATTCATGTCAAAACTAGCACTGGCCACGTCAAAGAAAATGACATAGAGCACAGCTATACACTTGCAATGGTCGGTTGGTACCTAAGCGACAGCATTCCGCGCCTCAACCGAGATCTAGTTATTCGTTACGCCCTGGTTCATGACGTTGTCGAAATATATGCCGGGGACACTTACGTCTTTGCTGACAAAAAGTCACTCGAACGCAAAGGCCAACGCGAGCACCAGGCTCTGAAGAGGATAAAGAAAGAGTGGGCTGACTTCCCAGCTATGCTCGGTTCAATTACAGATTATGAAAAACGATCAGATGAAGAATCGAAATTCATCTATGCCTTAGATAAAATTATGCCGATAGTACTGAATGTGATTTCGGAAGGTTATACGTGGCGTAAAGAAAAAGTAACAGTTCAGCAGTTGCACGAGATTAAAAAAGATAAAGTGGGGGTGTCTCCGGAAATTGGCCAGCTATATTTTGACGAGATATTCTCAATATTGTCAGACAACCCTAGTTGGTTCTCTTCAAAAACCCAGTGAAGTCTACTTGCGATTCCTAGATGCAACGGCAAACTCTAAGAAATATTTCTCGAGGCTTGACGCGTTTTTTTCATTAAATTCTTTGTCGTACAGGTTAGACAGGAACTGGTCTTTTGCCCTTAGCACTTCCCTGGCTTTGATGGATTTCTTTTGGATAAGGCTGTCTACTGTAGCATCAAATAAATCTAGTGCTCTAAGCGTGGCCATATTTTCCTTTTCTCGATTGCCTGTGCGTCTAGCATTAAATGACCTACCTACCTCACTATAAATATTGCCCATCTGTTCAAAAATGTTCATTTGTGACCAACGATTCCTATCGACAGTATAACTATTCATCTGCAACTATCCCTTGAACTAGATTAATAATTTCTTTACGAGTTGCTTCATCTTCGACGCTTCTTGACTTGTTATTTTGCCGAGGGCGAATATTGATCATCGAATCGAATTCGACAAATTGATCTGTGCCAAACTTGTTTGGATACAGATTAATTCCCCATAGATCTTCTTGCTTCGAACCACTTTCTAATAGGAATTGTTCTTCATCGACGTGCATTTCAGCATCAACGATGAGCAATTTCTTCTTTAGGTCTACTACTGCTTTGACCATGTCGCCATACATACTGGCCGACATAGCGGATAATTCTTGGGCTGTAATTTTAGACACTTGCTTCACCTCTATATAATAGCGTCTTTTAGGTGTTGTGTATAACTTGGCTCAGCGTAACGGTCTGGATTATAGTCTAATGAATAGACTTTTGGGATAGTGTCTAAATAGCTACGACCTGTGTTTTACTGAGTTACCGCGCTCCTTAACCCGGTCTTCATAGACGACCGCAGTGCCTAACGCGGCATCAATAGCCTTTAGGATGTCAGGGCTCAACGTGATCTCAGCGGCTGCAACATTCTGTATGACCTGTTCGGGACGAGATGCTCCTATGATGGCTGATGATACTTCTCCGCGCCGTAAAACCCATGCTAATGCTAGCTGTGACATACTACAACCGACTTCATCGGCAATTGGCTGTAGCTTTTGTACCGCTATGAGCACCTCATCTTTCATGAGTTGATCCATAAAACCGTTCATCTCACTATTTGCTGCACGGGAATTTGCTGGTGGCTGCTGGCCTGGTTTATATTTTCCGGTTAGAACTCCTTGCGCAAGCGGTGACCAGACGATCTGGCTAATACCGTTTTCTTCACATAGTTTAAAGATTTCTTGCTCTGGCCCGCGCCATAGCATGCTGTACTGGGGTTGTGATGATACAAATTTAGTTGTGTCCGCTACCGCTAGGCCGGCCCGGATCTGATCCGGCGTCCACTCGCTAAAACCGATATAACGAGCCTTACCCGCCCTTACCACTTCGGTGAGCGTTTCCATAGTTTCCTCAATAGGTGTATCAGGATCAAATCTGTGACACTGGTAAAGATCAACGTAATCTGTCTTTAGCCGTTTGAGTGAGGCATCGATTTGTTTATGAATTTGTTTAGCTGATAAGCCATTATCAGTATCGCTCATAGGGAAGAAGACTTTGGTCGCAAGAATATACGAATGTCGTGGATAGGCTGAAAGAATCTCACCCCACGCTTCTTCCGACGCTCCTCGCCCGTATACATTAGCAGTGTCAAAGAAATTTATCCCCGCTTCGTAGGCCGTTTTCGTACAAGTCTTCGCCTGCTCGCGACCGACTCCTCCGGAGTACGTTAGCCATGAGCCTAATGCTATCTCACTTACCTCTAAATCACTGTCACCTAATTTGCGTTTTTTCATATACTACGACCTCCAAGCCTTAAGTGTTAATTTTATCACCGTTTGATCGTTAGGTGCCACGACTTTGGTCACGTCAAGATTCGATTTACCAGTTGCTCGGCAAAATAATATATCCAATACCGAAAATGCTTACCAGATTTTACTTCAACTTTATGCTCTTGGCTCGAACTTCAGTCGGATTTTCGAATCATAAATCGTTAAATAATCACAAATTATCTTAAGTTTTCCGCATATGACCCGAGGCCTCAGCGGCAGATAATAAGGATAGTATTCGTTCGGGTTCCCGTTCGGCTTCTTCTGCATCTAACTTCTCGGATTCTTCATTCATAAAACCTAGCTCGGGGTGATCATAGTACAGAAGTTCGTAAACTGCTTTTTGGGTTTTACTTTGAGTCAATCGGATTGAGTAGCAAAATTCTCCAGGATATTCTTCCTGTTCTTCTACCTCAAACGCTACCGTATCAAACTGGACAAATTGGTTACCACCAGTGAAAGAATAGTGGCCTTCTCGTAAGCTAATTGTTTCATCGTCAGTTTCAGAAATTCGTGATGAGTGCACATTTACAAAAGTAATGAAATGTTTCTCGGTTGAGTCTTCACCTTCAATCAAACGGAGTTCTGGAGTTGTCATAAAACATACAATACCACAATGGAAGGAATATGTAAATGCTTGTGCACTTACTCACTACATCGTGGACACTTCCGCTCGCGGAATAGTTAATCCGAGTGTAGCACAGAATTCATCCGGTGTTTGGTACTTGAGGGCCTGATGCGGCCGAAAGAAGTGGTAGTC
>Ga0182030_10002589_pt1 | contig 38479 bp, 51 predicted proteins | sample 812S3MmetaG_FD_121299 | JGI IMG/M metagenome (GOLD analysis project Ga0182030, IMG submission 121299) | Permafrost microbial communities from Stordalen Mire, Sweden - 812S3M metaG (Illumina Assembly) | ecosystem: Environmental > Terrestrial > Soil > Wetlands > Permafrost | place: Sweden...
AAAAAAGAATAGATTAGTAAAATAGACTATAAAAAATATAAATATTTATAAAAAATCTTACAAAGCTAATAGATTTTATAAAAGTTTTTTAAATAGTTTTTCCTAAATAGATTCTTTAGCTAATATTATTTATAATAAATATAATAGTATAAAAAATTTATTAGAAAATATAGATTAAAAATTAAGATTACAAATATATTAAGTATATTTATTAGAAGAAAAAAAAAGTTCTTGTATAGACTGTGAAAGTCAGCTGATCCATCAATTTTCGGAACGACTTCGGGCCATATTACAGTATTATATAGATATAGATATCTACTTATTTAGCTAGCAAGCTTGAAATAATATGCGTCTAATGCATCAACTAATACCTAGGATTCATTGTTCCAGGTCACATGAAACATCGCTACCTTACTCCCGTCTAGTAATCCGCCATGCACCAGGCGCGACTTCCAATGTTGGGCTGCTCGTTCTTCCCATCAAATCATGAAATGACCATGATTCATGTTTTTCACGTACTTATCCAATTGAGAAAGCTGTCCTTTCTCTATGACTAACATTCCCTCGCCATATTTACTGTGATTTCGAGGCTGTGCCTGCAGGCAACAGCCTCAATTTATGACCGAGCTTTTATTTGCGGAGTTCCACTTTCCAAATATATTTGAACTTCTGCATTTTCGTTCATTTCTTTGCTTTTTTTCCTCATCATTCTAGCAACTAAATTTCCTTTGGATATAAAAAAACCACGACCGGCACAATGTCGACAATCCTCCAAAAAGCACGAGGCCTCGTCACCCAAAAACCCTCCCGCCTCGCACCAGAAGTAGTACGGACATCCTACGAATCTCTTCCTGTTCCCATACCCGACTCATTCCTCGCACCACTCCCCGATCCCTCAGTTCTCAAGACAGAAAGGATCGATTTTGCAAACTCTCCATTACCGGAATATAAATCTTGCTACGCCGTCATAATCGACAACCTTCTCTCATCCTCAGAATGCTCCCAACTGATCCACATGACTGAGCAATCGGCCGGAGCTCATCGCGATGACCAAGGAGCTGAAGTAACTAATAATGGTTGGAGGCCAGCGATGGTAAACGCTGGCCCGGGCCACGAGTTCTTGGCGCTGGATTATAGGAATTCGGATCGGATTATTTGGGACAATGAGGTTTTGGTTAAGAGGATTTGGCAGAGGGTTTTGCAGGGGAAGGGGATTAGGGAGTTTTTGGGTGTGTTGGAAGGGGAAGCATATGCACCTGTTTTTGGGGATTGGCCGGTTGAGAGGGGGGAGCGGTGGGTAGTTACGAGGCAGGGGGTCAATGAGCGGATGAGATTTTTAAAGTATGGGGCTGGGAAGTTTTTTAGGCCTGAAAGTAAACCTGGGGGGGGGGTTGGGGAAAGCGTGGAGTGCTGACTCGTATTTAGCATTGCGATGGTTGTTACGAGAATCCCGAGGGAACTCAGCGATCATTCTTTACTCTTCACCTGTATCTGAATGATTCTGCGCAAGCTCTTGGCATCAAGGACTCCCCAAACGGTGGCAAGAAGTCTGAAACTTGCAATCCGGCTGGTGAACTTCTTCGAGGAGGAGCTACGACGTTCCATTCGAGGGATGAGAAACGCCGGTTAGACGTGGATCCAAAGGCCGGAAGGGTTCTCATATTCCAACATCGACGATTGTATCATTCAGGAGACGACGTGGTGGCTGGTATTAAGTATACCATGAGATCAGATTTGATGTATGAGATGGAGATACCTAGCGATGGGAATGATGATGATGTGCCCTTTTGTAAGGCTGGGGAATCTGATTCATCTGAGTGATGAGCAGCGATGGAAATACGTTAAAATACCCGATTCTATTTCAAGATATGAAGGGTTTGCGATTGGAAAAACATGACTTGGATGTATGTTAGGGTATAGAAAAATGTCAATTGAATATGGTTGACTTCCACCGTTATTTCAACTATGTAATGTACGCCAAAACAATATGCTCAAAAAAAAAAAAAACCTCTTGGCAGCGCGTCCAATGCAACAAACACGCTAAGGGATACATTTCATCTGTGCTTCAGGTCAAAGCCGTCCATCAACTCTTGGAATGTTTAATAATCTTCATAGAGACGTGACATTGTCGCGGGTTTGTAGGAAATCCCTCAAAAATTATGACTACAGATAGGAAAGTCTTGCCTAGCAGATCAGCAGCTAATGCCAGTCATCGCCGATCATATCGGGGGTGTTCCTTGGAAACTTCCCCCAGTAATTTAAATAAGATGGTGCTTTCGAAGGCTTGAGAATTCCACTTTTTCTGCCATCGGGTTGATATATCATCTTGCATTCGTTGTGTTTTGAAGTATCAATCTATTATATCCTCCTTCTATTTGAAGTTTGGTGATGTCTTCGAAATAATATGCTTGAGCCAGAACGGTATGGATCACCTACATGTGTAAGCCTATTCAGTGAAGGCAAGAGAGCTGGACTTGCAAATACGTCTCGAGTTCTATGCAATGCCGAGCGTACCGAAAGAAGGTTAGTATTTTGTAACTTTCTGGTAGATAAGCTTTTTCTCAGTTGAGGGGGGGTTTACGGTAGAGGAGTTCTTAGTGGGTTCTTCGGAAGATTTACGGATGGCCCGCCTATATTCTCTCCCTCTCCAGTATAGAGTAAGTCGTATCTGGCTCTCTGAAAAGAGGGTCAGAACCCATATGGTATGATGTTTAGGGATTACTTCGCGTTTCTTTCATTCTGTAAAATTATCTGAGAAGGGCTGCGGTGTTGAGCAATTGTACGCATTAAGCCATAGCCGTAGAGCATGGGCTAAAATTGTGTAGCCTATGGTCTAGAAAAATATAATCGCACTAAGAAAGAGCCACGCCTTTTCTTCTAACGTTTTGGTAGACTAATAAAGCGGCCTCCTTACTCTTTATGAACATGCCCCTCACCGTTCCTGGACTCAGCGGTAGTTCCCCTATCCAAATCGGGCCGCCCAGAAAAGCGAAAAGTATCCGCACGATACTAGCTTCAGCGAAGAAAGAAAAGATATGCAGCTGTTCAAACGTCCTTTGGAAAAACTTGCATTCCAGACCCCATCAAGTCCTTCAATAAGTTGTCAAAACTCATGATGGCCGTCATGAGCCGACGTCCAGGGACTTTATTGATTATTGGCTCGTCTCAACTTACTAGCATGGCGCTGATGAGTTATTATCGTTGCTCCAATTCAGTCCCAAGGAAGTATCCTCGGTTCTGCATAGTTTGATCTTGGTTTGCAAGGGCTTGTAGTGAGGTTTCCAAACAGTGGGAATATATGAGAATGATGTATCCCTGCCACGTCATTGCTTTCCCTTGGTGACCAAGTGCTTCCCTATAACCAGAACGAGAGCCAAGATCCAAGGTCAAGATGCGTACTTCTATTCTCATTTCAAGTTTCGCAGCTTTGATCGCAGCACAGAGCATTGAATTCGATCAGGTTGTGAATGCACCGGCGGTCAAGGTCACTGCAGTAAGTCAACCTCTCAGGGACTATAGCTGGAACACGCTACACGTTGTAGCGCTGTTCAATTACTTGACAAAGAAGCAAATGCTGGCTCCGATGTCTGACAGGCCCCAGTGACTGGCACAGCTCAGTCAGTGTCTGCGCAGTCCTCTGGCGCCGCATCGACCGTTGGCGCTAATGCTGTTCAATCAAACCCCATTGCCCAGCGTGATCTCCTAAATCTCAGCAAGCGTGATGGTGATTGCTCTCGGCAGCCAGCTGGGACTGGTCCTCCCGTCCATAGGTAAATCGAGAAGTACATAACAATGTGACCCTGCTAAAGTATTCTAGCCCTGATACCCCGGATGCTTTTGAGAAATTCCAATATTTCACAGCCTCGGCGTACTCCGCAGCAATTCCTAAAGGATATGCTTTGAACTTCACTAACCTGAAAGCCTCTACTTCGACTTCTTCCTACATGGGTTACACAACTCTGAATAAGTACGATACCGCCCAGTGTGCCAACTTCTGCAACCAACAAACTGGCTGTGTTGCTTTCAACATCTACTTCGAGCGAGACCCAACATTGGATCCAAATGCTCAATCATGCCCCAACCCTCCTTCTCTCACAAACATCAAGTGCGTTTTCTGGGGAGTGCCAATCTCAGCCGAAACTGCAGCAAATTCGGGCCAATACCGTGATTCTTTCCAGGTCGTGATTGCTGGTGAGCTCTTTTCAAGATCCATCCTGTATCAAAATCTAACACCATACTAGGTTCAAACGGCTACAACGCCGTCGCAGCTCCACCCCCCTACTCAGGCTGGACAGGTCCTTACTCCTGGAACGGAGCAGGGAACGTTCCAAATGATCCTTCCGGCAATTACAGCACCTATATTAGCAGCAAGTTCTTCAGCTTCGGAACTGGTTCTGGCCAAGTTCAATATGTCAACAGTGAAGTCTGTGCTTCTGCATGCTCTGCTCAAACCTCATATAACTTCGCCAACCCACCTAGTGACGGCTCGGACCCTACCGTCTGTAACCATGTTGTTGCATATATGCTTTCTGATGGAAACAGCATTCCCCAAGGTATGTACTGCGCCATATACACAGAATCTTGGGATCCCAGCTATGGAACCGTCACTCAAAGTGTCTACCAAGGCGAGACGTGGACTATCCAGGGAGCTTATGCGTATATGAACGCAACATACAGCGCCACTTACCAGCCAATTCAGCAACCAAATGGGTACGCTGGTGGTAACTGCGGTGGATGGGGAGCTGGCACTTGCTAGGTATCTGTCTAGACAAGCATTGAGGAGGAATGGATCTTGGCGCATGAAGTCTGGTGCTTTTGGGAAGGATTTGAGAAACTTCGGGGATCTATCTTAATGTCAACTTCGATAATGCTCATGAGAAATGCCTTCCATGAAATGATACATGGATATCGATTTTCACACTGTACAAGAGCAGGAGTGTCCCGGTATTCTCCACCCAACCAACGCCTCCCAATGCAAAACCCCAGCTCTCTATGCCACATACCTAATAGTACAGCCCCTTCCCCTCTAGCCCGTCCCCTCACTCTTCTCCTTACCCTAACCCTTCCTATAACTCTCATTCTCCACCTCCCTCCAATCCCTCTCCTCCTTCTCATTCCCACTCGTCTCCTTCGCCGTACTCTCAAACGCCGGCTTTCCCGCATACAATTGATGACTCGGATTTTGAGCACCTCCCTCAATCTCCTTACTCACAGCAATCGGCTGATTACCCCTAAATCGTTTCCGCATATCTACCATCCCGCGTTTACATTCGCCGTATCCTTTTTTCAGTTGTTGACATTTGGTTGGCATGGTGTCGATGAGGGGCGGTCGCAGGCAGTCGGAGGGCTTATTGCGGTGGATCATTACGCAGTCTGATTCTTGGAGGCATTGTGCTAGGGCTGCTCCTGTGGGGTGTTAGAGGGGGGGGGGAGGAGATTGGGAGGGGAGGGAGGCGTACGGATGTCTTTGCAGGAGCTGGGCATTTTTGCGAGGTTGCTCTGACTTGCTCGGACGATTGGACTCACAAGCTATCCGTATTTCCAGCAAGCAGAGCTTCGAAAGGAAATAAAAGAGCGGTATCGAGATTAATCGCGGGACATGATTGTGAAGTGTAAATTTTGTCTCTCAACACGCCACCAAACCCAGCACGTGTTTACTGACAGGGGTAGCTCCAAGCTTGCTGGCCCCGTTGCGCCGCAATCGATGGTGGCTGTGGGGATGCTATTCTCAGGACGTACTACGTAGCTAACAGTGAAGCTCGTAAATTATCTGGTCGCAGAGCGCATTTCTATGGAGATGTGTTCAAACCCAGTTCATGATCGATTTTCTCTGTGAATGACGTTGGGAAATTCTCGTCTTTGTTGAGCCCATTTGCATGTGACATCAGAGGCGCCAATTAGGTACGTGAAGCATTAGAACACAGCAGGAGCAATGGCAGACTGATTTATGCTATAGAATCGAAAAGACCTGTCGTGCTCTGGAGGAGAGATAGACTATCACTTCCTTTCCATATACGCGGACGCCTATATACTCGTTGGCGCAATTGTACATATTTTGATACCCCACTTGTATATCTGCATTTCAACAGAACATCTTGGCCAAGATGCCTCCAATTCCTTTCCTTGGTCGTTTGAATATGTATGTTTGGCCCCTAAAAAGTGTTGTTTAATAGGTATCATAGCTGATGAATCAAAAGCACCGAATACATTGCATTAATTGGCTCATTCCTGCTTGTTGGATTAGAAGCGTTGATTAGGATACTCACACTTGCATTGCGTAAGTGCAGGACTCCCGAAAGACTCTGTCAGCATGAGCTAATGCTTTATAGCCTCTACTATAATATCCCTTTTCTACCGCGCGTCCAGGCAACTATTCAATCGATTTACCTCACCAGCGGAAAAGAAGTCAGAGCACAAGAAGAAGAGTTCGTCCATTGCCCCAGCCTTTGATCCATACACTGACTCTCGCAGATATATCGACCTCCATCCGAGATGCCTCCGACTTCATTGATATGTGCGCGCTCTTCGGATACTACGCGGAAGAACATGTCGTGCAGACCGGGGATGGATATTTACTAGGTCTGCATCGACTCGCTTGGAGGAAAGGGGAGGAGGACCAGAGAGTCAATCATGGCCCGAATAGCATACGAAAGAATGTTGTCTATCTTCACCATGGATTGCTTATGAACAGTGAAGTCTGGGTGTGTTTGACAGAGGAGGAGCGATGCCTGCCGTTTAAGCTGGTGGAGAAGGGATACGATGTTTGGGTGAGTCTCTTAATTGAATATGGAGACCTATGGCTGATTATATTTAGCTGGGAAACAATCGTGGAAATAAATACTCGAAGAAATCTGTGCATCATTCTCCCACGGACATTCCATTCTGGAATTTCTCCATGGACGAATTCGCTTTTCACGATATCCCTGATAGCATTCAATACGTACTTGAGACTACATCAGCTCCATCGCTCTCCTATATCGGATTCTCACAGGGAACGGCACAAGCTTTCGCAACATTGGCGGTCCATCCAAAGTTGAACGATCAAGTCAACGTCTTCATTGCTCTTGCTCCAGCTATGTCTCCTGCTGGTCTTTCGAATGGGATAGTTGACGCTCTTATAAAAGCATCACCACAGGTCTTATTCCTCCTCTTCGGTCGACGTTCCATCCTCAGCTCTGCTACAATGTGGCAATCCATTCTTTACCCACCAATTTTTGTGCGCGCCATCGACATGGGCCTCTCGTTCCTCTTTGGATGGCATGCCCGCAATATGTCAACGAGCCAGAAGCTTGCCGCGTATCCACATCTCTACTCCTTCACCAGTACCAAAAGTGTGGTACATTGGTTTCAGATTATCCGGACAAAGAGTTTCCAGATGTACGATGATGATGTTCAGCCTGTAGTATCTTTACGAAGCGTAAGTAAATACACGAAAGTCGCCAAATTCCCAACTCGCAATATCAAGACGCCGATTGTTCTAGTCTACGGAGGCAGCGATTCATTAGTAGACATTGATGTCATGTTAAAAGAACTACCTTCGCATACAATTGCAACGGAAATTCCCCACTATGAACATCTCGACTTTCTTTGGGCACGAGAGGTCAACACGTTAGTATTCCCCCATGTTTTTGATGCATTGGAGTCCTTCAACGACGCCGAGCACTCGAAAGAAGAGTATGAGCGCTACCGAAGTGCCAGGCATGCTTCAATGAGAGGAATGGCGAGACCCTCTCTGCCACCCTATTACATGAGTGAAGATGATGGCAGTCAAACAATGGGCAGTTTCTCTGATGTTGCGGGTATTCCGCCTGGACGGGATGCAGATGCGTTGGTATCGCCGAAGTCCACAACGGGTACTGACGTAGCGATGCCGAGTCCAGGTGCCAGGAAAAGAGTGAGGATGCAGCATGATTATGATGATTCTTCCGATCCCTCATCACCAGTTGCTTCCGGACATGTAAAAACAGTTCGGATCGATCAAAGTGATGAGGTTGGCATGAATGGGAATGGGAATTCGGCTGCCAGCTTAAGACGTGTAAGAAGCGGGAGTATTGGAAGTGGATTGAATTTTGAGGGGAAAGGGGCGAAAGGTATAAGTCTTGGGGCAGGCAAGCCAGTCAGTGCTGTTACGCAAGGAGTCGAGATGGTGGGAAACCTGACCACTAGCTCAGATGATGGTGGTAGTCCTGTGGGAAGGAAGAAAGGAAAGAAGTAGCCTGTAGATTGTATATTTGTTTGGATACCCCCTGTCGTTTCAAAAGAAAATTCATTGTATCACAATCTTGATCTTCCACTTTTCGCAAGGAAGTAAACTAAATTTAGTAAGAAGACAAAACTTTTGATTCGTATAATGAAACTCTAATCAGAATAGCCCTTAGGGATACACCACAACTTCGGGAACTGACTCTTCGGAATCGTGAGGAACAGCCACGTCAAAACCCACATATACCCAAGGATATTACTCAACCTCTGATTGAGCTTATACCCACCCGTAACCATCGCAAAAGTCTTCAACACAACCTCCTCCACCATCATTGCCAAAAAGCTATTGAAATAGAACCCTATCTCCTCGCCCCACCCACATGTGAAGCCCAACTGCCTAACGGCAGCCGCATGTACCGCTCCAGACATTACTAGCACAAACATATTGATGTATACCTTGCCTATCCAACTATTACGCGGGAATCTGAGTACGTTCTTCGCAGTCCAGATCCCAAACCCAGTGTAAGCTCGATAAACCAATTTATGCCAGAACTTCGCCCAGAAATTGCGAACAGAAGTCGCTTCGCTCACGTTCCCGAACAACGGTGGCCAGTCTTCTGGGGCATCGAGTCCGATGCCGACGAAGAAAAGTGCGAGTCCGTCGTGGATGCTGTTGTAGATCATGACGGAGAAGAGAATCCAGTAGGTCATGATCCAGCCTCGGATGAAGATTTCGCGGGTTGTGACGCTGGTGATTCGGCGGAGAAAGGTTTGTTTGGAGGGAACGAAATCGTACATGGTGAGCTGGCCGATGGCGAGGGGTGAGAGGGTCCGGAATGCTATTTCGTAGGCTTTGGAGACTACGAGGACAGCGAGGAGGGAGAGGACGCGGTTGCGGAGGAAGATAGCGCGGGGTGAGCGGAGGAAGGTGCGGAGTTTCTTGGTACGGTCGGTGGCGTATTCTTCCCGATCACTCGTGAAGTCTCCTGCGCTGACTTCTGATTTCGGATTCGGGAGTACGCATGGTGCGACTCGGGGAGTCCCTAGATAGCGGGCGTTGAAGAGCATCTTATAGCCTCCACGCCAGTCTATAGATGTCCTGTTCTTGTTGGGTAGCTCATACTTCTCGATCAATAAAAGACAGCACATGTGGGGAATGTAGATGCCTATTAACATGGCGTAATGCTCTGTGTTCTGCAAGCCAAGCTTTTGGTTTGAGATATTGCGGAAAGCGGCTAGCGCGAAGAGACAAAGGAGACCACAGATACCTGGACGATAGACTTGTTGCGAATTGACACCGATGACGCCACATATCATTGATAATGTGAACCAGAGGATAGTTAGAGAAATTGTGGTGATCTCCATTTTGCCAAACGCTTCTGAGATGTATTCGATCATCTCCATGTTGAAAGCGACATGTAGGTATCGCGGGTAAAAGGTGCAAATCGACTCCGGGGAATGACTGTTGAGCAGAAAGAGATCGAGCAGAGAAAAGTGTATGTGATTGGTGAATCGACTTCGATGTGAAGAATGACCACTGAACAGAAAAGAAACCAGGGGAGGGACTTGAATGTTATTGAGGATTTGATAGGATTGATTGTGGATTCATCATAACTATATGTATGAAGTTTTTAATCGCCGCTCAAATACTGTATTACTACACAGAGGAGCGATGAAGAATCCTACTCCTACTCCTTCGCAACGTTGATCAGTAGCAATGCGTATGAGCTGTAGAGAGATTATCAACTGAATGGAGGCTCATTTTGCTGAGGTAGGGGAATCCCATTCCTTCCTGATCCGCCAAAGTCGCAGCGTGTTGAAAGGAAGGAAGAGTAGTTGTTATTGGTAAAAGTTTGTTCCTTCCGATCCAACGGCATCCCACTCGTCTGCTCAGCCCTGCGCCTTTTTGATTGGCCACTGTCGCTCGCCCTACGGTCGATAAAGATTGAATAAGAGCCGCACGATAATAAATTATGTGGCCTTGGCAGATAACGTTATAGAAGGAGTGATGGCGCAGGGCCTGGCAGGATGTGGCTCGTTCATAGTTTTGGTGGCGGAGTGTCGATATTTTAGGACATGGTGGCTTATAACATTCCTTTCGCTACGAGTACTAGTAACCTAACTGGTCAATTGAAAGAAGTGATGCCCGGAGCGGAAATAGCTTATTCCTCGATCAGGGGCGAGGAGATGAGACTTGGCTATCTAAGGTAGGTAAGAAAGAACAAGGTATTAGGAGAGCTCGTGCGGTAGGGATATAAATGTTCAGACTGTCCCTCCTGTGTAACGAGAACGAGGCCGCCCAACACTCCATCACTGAACACCCTGATACATCCTAATCAAAGTCTAGTGGCTGGTATTTCCCAACATCTACCATTGGGATTTTATCATAAGCCAGAACAATCAGTCGCACGTAAAGATCCATCAAATGACAGGTAATATTCTCTTCAAACGAGGTAGGGTATAAGACAGGATCATAGATTTCCCTTGGCGCCAATTCCAGACCAATTGCCGACTCAACTCCTTCTACCTTTCCCCATCATTTTCATACCAGCTTTTAAACATTACGTGAACTCCTTTTGCCACTTTACTAGCTGCCTAGTCAAATCGTCCATCATTTCTAGACATGATAAATCTTTGAACTCTTTCGACTGGCTAGTATTCCTACTTTCGCCTTCTTTTTCTGAACCTCTATCGCCATTAACTCGTATCATAGGCAAGGCCTCCGCGAAACCTAACATGAGTTTCTCTGCTGCCTCTTCACTACCCGCTGAAGCTGATTCTCGGGCCATCTCCAACTGAGTCCGGGATATGAAGTCGAGGATTGCTGCTACTCGTTTTTTCATATCCGACATGGTGATTCGGCTGTTGCCGCTACCCTTTGATTTTCCTTGTTTCCCTTCGTTGTTTGCTCCCTTGCTCCCATTATCATCGCCCCTAGCAACATCTCTGGATTGAGAACGACCTGGGGATTGATCATCGATATCCCGAAGATCTCTATCCTTTGTATACTGATTTTTGCCTAATTTACCTTTCCGGTTTGGCGGTCTGCCGCCCTTGCGGTGTGAGGTTGAAGGTTGATTTGGTGGAGGTGTGTCGGCCGCTGCAGCCTGAGGCGATGTTGGTGGGTCTAATGGTTGGGCTTCCACTTCTGTACTCTTGTTTATTGAAGCTTTTGCCGCCGGTAGCTCCTCTGCAGGATCCGAGTCTACAAAGTATGTAAGCATAGTTGATATAAGGATACATCAGGACTTACCGTCCACTCTTCGACGCTCAGCCCGCCCTTCTCGTTTCTTTTTCGCCTCCAGCCTTGACTTTTCTCTTTCTTCTCTCAGTTCTTTCTCCTTATGATTTCGTGCAGCGGCTCCTCTAATCTTCTTCGCGCCACCACCTCGTGCAGTAGTACCATCATCAGACTCGGGTTGAGATGTAAAGCGTCGTGCTTCACGAGATGGTGAAGGAGAAACAGATGTGGTCCGCTGCCTCTTCGAACCTTCAGGTTTTCTAACGTTTTGCGTAAGCAAAATCTCCTTCTGAAATAGGAATAGGCCTTACTCTTCACTATCGCTGCGGCCTCGTTTGCCTCGTCGAGTTCCCCCATCAGTACTTTCACCACTCTTCTCCCCTTTACTAGCTTCGATGGCTCGCCGTAATTGCTCCTCTTCATCATAGGCAGCATCCCTACTGTTCATCGTCGATCGTCGTTTTGAACTTTGAAGGCTGGAGGAGGGACGGCCGCTTTTACTTCCTCGTGGGGATCGTGTGCCATCCTTAGAAAAGGAGGCAGCTCGAGAAGTAGTTCGAGACAAACTTTGGTAAAGAGGGAGGTAATGCGAATAACGTTGCCTGCGTTCCATCATATTAGCGGTTGGTTTGAAAATATTGAAGCAAATGTAATATTCCGTCGATGTTTCTGCGTATCTGAAGCAGCCAGCCTTGTGAGACTTGATCTGCGCCACGTTCTCGCGTCGGGGCTACAGGCCGGGAAGATTTGACAAAGAATTTGACTTTCTTCAACAATTGAAGAATTACGTACCCGTTTGGTGCTGTGAAGATTTTATGTAGATCCTTGCGACATTCTTCGCAGAAATATTCGTCAGGACTTTGCCCTTCGTTCATGATTCCGACACAGCCCCCATGCTGCCAGACCTTGCACACGTCGCATTGCAAAAAGAAGCCAGCCAAATCTTCTGTGACGTCTGCAACTGTAATTACAGGTTCTTCAATGCCATCTCTGACGGCATGTTTGTTGTCTTCATCGTTGAGCTCCGGCGGGCCAGGATACTCGTCGAGACCACAAATGCAACGAACGGCCTCATCATCCTCTGCTGCATCTTCTGCCCCCTCTTCTAGACCGTCTTCTGCGGCATGCGCATTATCGGCTTGACTTGTTTGTGATTTCGAGGTTTTGTCTCGTTCGTCACCCCGACCGCGTTTTCGACGTGTTTGAATTGTGTCTTCGGGGACGCTCGTAATGGTGTCTTCTGGCGGTTCGGAGGATAATGATCCAGAGGGCGTGGATTTTCGCGGAGATTCGGTTTTCATATTTGATCGTGTAGCTCTATCTGCGCGACCAGATGAATTGGAAGAGGCGGAGGAATGGTGTGAGGTAGAAGGTAGAGGTTGGCTGGCGCGATTCGCCCTTGAAGAGCGCCTAGCTGTGTCCATTGTGGTGACGGACAAAGAAATTGTTCTTGCCGTTTGAAATTCCTCCGCCGACGGATTTTAAGGATTCGACGTGTTCGTAGTTGCTAAATTGAGACGGAGGTTTGCTTCGAGGCAAATCGGGAAGCTTCACCTTCGGCGGAGCATCGACGCTCTCAAGGTGAAGGAAGAGAAAAAGAAGAGTTAAAAATGACTTCCTTCAAAAGTAATAATGGCTAAAGTGAAATTAAGTGACTTGCGACCTCAAAAGGAAAGACCGAGGGGGTTTGGGGTATCATAACGGCGATGGTTGATTGTGTGTAGAAAATAATTATTCGCAGAGAAACCGATGAACAACCTCCCTCCACTCTCGAGCTTCTTTCCGATCCCCGCCCGCGCAGTCTTTCGATTAGAATCACGTGCATTAATTATGGATCCGTTGAACGTGTCCGGGGCCACTAGAACTATCCGGGAACACACATGAAATCAACTACCATTACCTGTCAACCAAAATTCACTGTTTGCTAATAATTTTTGCTACCCATTGAGGACCCTCATATTCTTTCTTGCTTTGCCTTACTATCTGATATTTCCTTGGGACTGGGGGTTCCAATACTGGGTCAGCCGCCTGGTGCTCTGTGCTGAGCAATCAGATAGGTAGGATCCTCCGCAATTCCAATTCATGAGGTCAATCCAGACAATGAGCCTCTGCAGAGTCGCTCATCCGTCCGATGGATAGGGTATTGAACATAATACAAGAGGAAACTCACTTCTAAAGGTCGTTGGCTGATTGGTTCTTTGCTGCAAGATAGGAGATATTTAGGCCCAGCATTTTAAATCTATCAACGAATCCTTTCGAAACAAAACTTCTAGTGCCCCCAGCCACAGTGATTGCCAAGGAGTAGGGATTCACTGTGAGGTGCCCTCGCCATATCTAACATCTCTACATATGTGATGGGTATGCTAATGCTCTCCGCTTTTCTGTCTCGTCCGCCACCTCTGATACATGTCCACGTCAACGCTCGGGATCATATGCAAAATTTCTATGATCCAAAAGTCGAGTTCCTCTTTTGGATTTAACACTGGCTGATTTAATCTCTTGGTTGTTTTCTAGGCTACTCACCCGAATCACCAAGAGACATGTCTCCAGCTCTTTCCCCCTATCCGGACCGGCCAATTCGACCATTACCCAAGAAGCCTCTTCGAGAACGCATTTCACCTGACGTTGCCCAGTCCATCAAATATCCTCCAGCTCCTAAAACCACAACACCATTATTCTATTACGGCTATAGTCTGCGAGAAGAAAATGGTGTAAACGGGTTGGAAGAGTCACAGCATCCCAGCGAGCGGCCACGTGTAGCTGAGATTGATCGGAACTATATTTCAAGAAGGATTGGGGACGAGTTAGATAGTGATGAAGAGGAGAAAGCTCACCGCAGTCGGATTCATTCGAGGCCTGGAGCAGATACTACCAGCAGATCGTATCGTTATGTCCAGAAACCGGACGCGAAGCACCCAAATCCGCAACCGCCAGCTTCTACCACCTCATCTGCAGATGGATATGATTCCTTTGAAAATACCAATAATAAGAAGAAACGAAAGATACCAACACCAGGTGATTCAAGCCTAAATGGAACGCATCTGTCCTCTGATTTAGCTGGTATGGGAATTTCTGGTCCAGACGATTTAGCTGAAGACGTTGGTGGTGGATCTTATCACGTATCAGGAGCTGGTCAAGGCATCTCTGGCCCTGGAAGAGGCAGGTACGGTCGTATTCGAAACGGCAGGAGCCCTCTGAGAACTTTATCAGACGCTTCGAGCAACTGGGGTAACGGCCGCACAGCAAAACAAAGATCTCAGTGGCCGCCAACTCGTAAGTTGAATTTAAAGAAATCGAACTCCACATGTAATTTTATTTGCTAACAAACACAGATGAGAGTACTGGAATTATATCAGAATCAATTGCTTCCGCCAACGCCCAGAAGTTTCCGATTACACCTTCACGAGGACAAGAGAACGTCAGCATTCTTCAACAAGCTTCTAAAAAATCAACTCCCGCATCAACACAATTTACCTTTACGTGCGACTCTCAAGTTCCTAGCCCAGTTCCTTGGCCAGGACCAACTAGCACTCCGAACATGAATCAATCCCCAGCTGCTTCGAGAATGATGAGCACTCATGGAACACAAACAAGTCCAAGTATGCCATCAGGTGTCAGCAATCCCTCAGCACAAGCTCAGGCCAAGCAAGGTCTCAATACCTCGCAACAACCTCCAGTTTCGCAGAAGCAAAATGCCCCTCAAGCAGCCCCGAAAAAGTCTCGTCGCAGAACAGGAAAAGAATATCTCATCGCTGCTCGCCAACGTCGGGAACAGCAAAAGTGGAAGAACGACCACCATCCCATTCCAAAAGAAGACCAATGGACGTGCGAATTCTGTGAATACGAACAAATCTTTGGTGAACCCCCGGTTGCGTTGATCAAACAATACGAAATCAAGGATAGACATGCAAGGAAGCAGGAAGCAGAGAGACGAAGGCTTCTTGAGAAGGCGAAGATGAAGGGCCGGAAAGGAAAGAAAGGAAGCAAGACTGCTCCGAAAACCGCACCTGCCACTCAAGATAGACAAGCACAAAACTCGCAGCAGACCTCTTCCATGAATCACAGCCAAAGCCAAAGCCAGGGAACTCAGAGCGAAGAGTATTACGAGGACGAGTATGATGATGAATACGCTCAAGATGAGCCACTCCCCTCTCCAACTGGATCCCGAATGGCACGACGAAGCGAGCCTATCAATTCTGAAATGGGCAAGACACACATGCAGGGAAGCGCCAACGCCGGCATTCCAGTCTCTTGACGCGGAGCTCGATGGAACGAAATGATTTTCGGTCTGATCTCAGCAAGTAGGCTTCACTTAGACTATTACAACGAAGATGCGAAGTTCCTGGGCGAGTTTCCCTTCCTTTCATCGGTCGAAGAGCCTTTCCTGCTTTTACATAATTTCCTTGCGTCAAATTGATTTCGGCATTGCATAGAGCGTCTTGAGCATCAGCGGCGCATCACATCCCCTGCACTTATTGTATCCTCAACTTTCATTCTGCACTCCCCTCATACGAATTACATCAGGTCTGGTAACTGAGACAGGCTGGCCTCGATGTCCTTTCCCTAAGCTACAGAAATGGGTGGTTAAGTGGGATTTACCTGGATTATACATTCGATAAGCTGGTTTCTGGAATACGAATGCATCTTCCAAAAATGTGACTGACAGTTTAAAAATTGTGATTGACGTGAATTGAACAAACCGGCACTGATTTTCTCCTTTATCATTCTTTGTTGATGTTCAACGAGGTTTCGATAAGTGGAGATAATAATTGTCGGCTTTTGCGTTCCTCTTGGATGTCTGTTTCGATCCAGGTGAGGTTACTAACTTCGAAGGAGGACGTGAGACGAGGCTGAACTTGCCCCCGTTTGTTGTTACCCTACACCGAGTTCCAACCAAGAACTCAATTACTTCGCCTAACTGAGCTTCGTATCGTTCAATGGGACAGTTTCAGGTTTGTTCATGGGGGTCTAGCTATCTTGATTGTACATGAAATGCCTCTTCTGCTTAGAATCCCATCCGGTGCACACTTGACTCTACTGTGCAAAGCTAGCATACTCCTTGTTGAATGCCCGACCCAAGACTATACGCCTCACTTCACTAGTACCAGCACCAATTTCATACAATTTGGCACTGTACTATGTTAGAAAAAGTCCAGAGAGTAGGAATTGAAGAACTCACTCTCTTAATAGCCTTGAAGCCGGCATTTCCTCAACATATCCCATACCTCCGAGCAACTGGATACAATCCAATGCACATTCTGTTGCCCTCTCCGCTGCATAAAGAATAGCTCCAGCACAATCTTGCGTGCGAATTGGCTCTCCTTCATCAATCTTCCTCGCGGTATCGTACGTGTAAGCTCTCGAAGCTTGTAACTTAGTATACATGTCTGCAAGCTTCCCTTGAACGAGTTGGTTGTGCGCAATTGGAATTCCAAATTGCTTTCTCTGATGTGTGAAAGGAAGCGCGACATCGAGAGCTGCCTGCATTATCCCTAGCGGTCCAGCACTCAAGACCAGACGTTCGAGATCCAGACCTTCCATAAGAACCGTCACACCACGATTTAGCTCGCCAAGAACGTTCTCCTTTGGAACAAATACACCTTCGAAGACTAGTTCTCCGGTGTTGCTGCCTCGCATACCCATCTTGTCGAGTTTGCGAGCACAGCTGAATCCTTCAAACTGTTTCTCCACAATGAATGCAGTGATGCCCTTAGATGCTTTGTCGGGCTCGGTCTTCGCGTAAACCACGATGTAATCTGCATCCGGTCCATTGGTAATCCACATCTTTGTGCCATTCAGGACGTAGCCACCATCAACTGCTTTTGCCGTAGTTTTCATACTAACAACATCACTTCCTGCTCCGCTTTCAGACATAGCCAGTGCCCCAATCTTGGTTCCAGCAATCAGGCCTGGCAGATACTTCTGCTTCTGTTCCGGGTTGCCATTGATCTGAAGCTGGTTGACACACAATTGAGAATGAGCAGCGTAGCTCAGACCAATTGATCCTGATGCCCTGGAAATTTCTTCCATTACAATGGAATGCGCTTGATAACCCATAGCCAGACCACCAACATCTTCGTCAGCTGTCATTCCTAGGAATCCGGCCTCACCAAGCTTCGGCCACAATTCATTGGGAAAGGCATTGGATTTGTCGGTCTTTGATGCTAATTTTTCAGTGATCTCTCGGCGTGTGAACTCCTGGACACGCTCTCGGAGCTCGAAAAGATCTTCTGATGTAGGTGGTTCAAACCCTTTAGGGTGTTTGGAGGAGACATGTCTATGTTGGAAGATTGATATTGGGACTTGAGATCTGAGATAAGGGTTGGGAAGAGGGCGCACTGCCAATGACCGAATGCATCTTCTCGTCGCCATCCTGTAATTTTCTTGCCGAATAAAATTTCTACATGTCGTCTGGCACTTCTTGAAGTAGACTTGGGGAAGAAGAGCCACCAAGCTAAGGTCGGCCCCTGGAACAATAGCCCCAGACCCCCCGCGACAGGGGTATTGCCGCATTTAAGCCGCTTCTTTCCGTGCAGCTCACTTCCCTCCATAAGCTGCGTATTCATGTAGACAGCAAGTGCTCTTGCTGCAACTGCAGCTTCTCCAACTTGTACAATGTCGGTCTTTCGGAGCTCACGAGAGGCATTGAAACTCTCAAGATGCCTCCCAAGGCCACTTTACATTGTCCCCCTCCGGCCTGCCTCTCGGAGCATTGCAACCCACTCCCCTCCGAACCAAACAAATAAAATATCGGTCCTACCTACGATTGTTGACCCTTCTTCGGAGGAGTACAAGGAAAATGCTAGACAAATGGGCGAAGTCATTGCAAAAATGGAGGAGTTGACGAAGAAGATACATCAAGGAGGACCTCTGAAGGCCAGGGAGAAGCACATTGCGAGAAAGAAGATGTTGCCGAGGGACAGAGTCACAGCATTGATTGATCCTGGCACTTCTTTCTTGGAGCTCTCTACCCTCGCCGGTCATGAAGTTTATCCCGAAGCAGAGGTTCCGGCCGGTGGGATAATTACCGGAGTTGGAGTTATTGAAGGTGTTACTTGCATGATTGTTGCCAATGATAGTACTGTCAAGGGTGGAACATACTATCCTATTACTGTCAAGAAGCATTTGAGAGCTCAGGCAATTGCTCAGGAGAACAATTTACCGTAAGTCAAATGATGATCTGCAATGTGCGGGGCTAATTTCGATGCAGTTGTGTCTACCTGGTTGACTCTGGCGGGGCCAATCTACCCCACCAAGCGGATGTCTTTCCTGACCGGGAACATTTCGGACGTATCTTCTATAATCAAGCGAGGATGAGCTCTATGGGAATACCTCAGATATCAGTTGTTATGGGACCATGTACTGCCGGTGGTGCTTACGTCCCGGCGATGTCTGATGAGAGTATTATCGTTGATGGGCAAGGTCACATATTCCTCGCTGGCCCTCCCTTAGTGAAGGCAGCAACAGGTGAGGTAGTTAGCGCCGAAGACTTAGGGGGCGGGAAGATGCATACCTCAGTTTCAGGAGTTACAGATTATCTGGCTGTCGATGATGCACATGCCCTTATTCTCGCGAGACGGTCTATCAGTAATCTGAACTGGCCTAAGAAGCAGTTTCCTCCAGCCACGGCCTATGAGGAGCCCCTCTATGATCCTGAAGAGCTCGTAGGAATTGCAAGTATCAACTTACGGAAGCCTTTACCTATCCATGAGATTATTGCTCGGATTGTGGATGGAAGTGTGTTTTCGGAGTTCAAGCGTGACTATGGAAGCACTCTTGTCACTGGATTTGCTCACATCTACGGCCACAAGGTTGGCATCATTGCCAATAACGGTATTCTTTTCTCTGCATCCTCATTGAAAGGTGCACACTTCATCGAGTTGTGTTGCCAACGACAAATTCCCCTAATCTTCCTTCAAAATATCAGTGGCTTTATGGTTGGTACAGACGCAGAACGAGAAGGAATTGCCAAAAATGGCGCGAAACTTGTCACTGCTGTTGCATGTGCCAATGTACCAAAATTTACAGTGGTAGTGGGCGCCAGCAACGGAGCTGGAAATTACGGAATGTGTGGAAGAGCTTACAGCCCGAGATTTTTATGGATGTGGCCGAATGCCAAGATTGGTGTTATGGGCAGCGAACAATTGACTGCTGTAATGGAGACTGTTGGCAAAGCAGTGGATCCAGAGTTGAAGGCGAGGATTGAGCGGGAAAGTGAGGCAGTATTCTCGTCTGCTAGGTTGTGGGTAAGTCGCTGAGAAATGATCATATAAATTTGTACTAACAGGCCTAGGATGACGGCGTTATTCCACCAAGTCACACAAGGACAGTGCTTGGACTGAGTTTAATGGCTGCTTTGGGAGGAAAGAACGAACCAGTTGACACCAAATTTGGAGTCTTTAGAATGTAGATTGCCATAATGAATTAGAAGTAGAACACCAGAAACGATAGTTTTCATCTCTGTTCTCTTTGTAGCGCACTGTTTGACTTTAGGAGAGTACTTTCCATTTCAAGATCCTTCGGATCTTACAATTTCCTTAGTGGAGACTTTTATTTAAGCCATTTTGCCCAAGCCTCTCACTTCTCATGTTTTTGTAATCCAAGACTCATTTCTTTCGAGAATAGAAATTTCGCATCCAGGCTCATCTCGGGCGGGAAAGCTCTGTAATTGAGAGCTCTCTATCGCATGAGAAGAGGGTAAGCGAGACATATTTTTAGACATCAAAACACCTAGTAGCCCGAGATAAATATATAAAAAAAATCCCTAAAACTGAAAGCCACACTCTCCCATGCCGAAAACCACTCTACACCCCCTTGGCAAAACTCTAAGATGCCAGAGGTAACATGGTATCTCTTAGAAAACCTAGACGGAACTAGATTTTTAAAGCAGGCAAATCAGAAACTGACTTCACAGCCCCCCACCGAAGTGTTAGAAAGTTACGTGTCCGCACAGTTCAGCGTATTACCACTGAGCCACACTATTTTTAATTTAAATACTTTCTGCTTATTTAAATATATACTGCTACAAGTGAGGTTGAGGATTTGGCGAATTTCCTTTTTTGGCAGCAAAATTACCTATAAAAGTCTATGCCGCGCGGTACCTTACGTTTATTTACACGCGAAATTCGAAGCGTACCCTAATAGGAAACTCGTAGTGGAGGATCTGATCAAAAATGGCAAAACTCGAAGATGCCAGAGGTAATATGGCATCTCTTAGAAAACCCAGACAGAACTGGATTTTTGAAGCTGGCAAATTGGTCGCTGACTTCGCAATCTTATACCCCAGAGCAGATAGCTCAAATGATATTAGAAAGCTACGTGTCCGCACAGTTAAGCGTATTACCACTCAACCGTACTGCTTCCAATTTTGTTACAGTTTTGCTTAATTGAACATATACCAGTATCAAGCAAGTGTTAGCGTGCCTGCGATTAGGGGTAAGCGAAGGGGTATCTTTTTGGTTTTGGATAGGGGAATGTGTGCTTGTTTAACGCTATAACTAAGAAGAACTTCCTCGTGTATTTAAAAGAACTTTTAATGGGGATATCTCATCTGGTTGCGTCTCATAGTCCTCGTCCTCCTGTTGTGTAAGAAATCACGTGTTGATATCTACCATGAAGCTGGGGTGGTATCAAGACTTGGTTATATTCTACAAAACTTCCCAACATACGCGAGATACTGCATATTCGTGACTATTTCATCACAGACGTCCATCTGCGTTGCCAAACAAGTATTCTGTCATATGCAAAACTTGAAGAGGTATGAATGATCGACGCAAGGCCCCCCTCGCTTTGCACTCACATTTCTGGGCGAAGAAGTTATTTTTGGTATTCATCCAAATCCTGTGGGCTTCCCAAAATACGCGCAAGATGCTTGTCTAACGAATCTGGCAGGTTTTCTCAGCCACAAAGAGGCGTTTCCATCCTTATGGGTTTTGGATATCCCCTTGGACATCCAACACTGGGAACCTAGCGCGTATGGTTCTGACCAAATCACAGCCGAGGGGGCTGGTTGCCCCGCCTTCTGCCGGCTACCGTCGGACAACAATTATTGTACTACACATCAAGAATTCAATGTAAACTCAAACATAAAGTCGATGACTTCTTTTATTGACATTTTGTCTTGCTTAAGCTCAATGTAACTCCAATGATTCCAAGTTCAAGATCGCGGGCCATTGCCCGAGCTCTTCTCGTCGCCCAATCCTCCCGCCCTATCTTCATAACCAGCTCGCGCGTCCCCACAACTACCCGTCTCCTCTCCACAAGCTCTCAATCTCCAATTACCTCCGTCCTAATCGCCAATAGAGGCGAGATAGCTCTCCGTGTTGGACGTACTGCTTCTACTCTCGGCGTCCGCTGCACAACGATTTACACTGATCCCGATGCACATTCTCAGCATGCCCTTTCAAGTCCCCTCGCGGTCAATCTCGGTGCTGCGAACGCATACCTTGATGGCGAACGAATTATATCTGTTGCGAAGGAGCAGGGCTGCGAAGCTTTACATCCAGGTTATGGGTTCCTTAGCGAAAACTCGGCGTTTGCAAAGAGATGCGTGGAGGAGGGGTTAGTGTTTATTGGACCGCCGTGGAAAGCTATTGAGGCGATGGGCAATAAATCGAGGAGTAAGGAGATCATGATTAATGCGGGTGTCCCTTGTATACCCGGTTATCATGGGGCGAATCAAGACCCGAAATACTTGTTGGAGGAGGCAAAGAAGATTGGATTTCCTGTTATGGTTAAAGCTGTGAAGGGTGGTGGTGGTAAAGGCATGCGAATTGCTATGGACGAACAAGAATTTCTGGAAAAATTAGAGAGCGCGAAGAGCGAAGGAAGGAATTCGTTTGGAGATGACGAGATGCTAGTTGAGAAATACATTTCAACACCGAGACATATTGAGGTTCAAGTTTTTGCGGATAAGCATGGCAACGCCGTAGCTTTAGGTGAGCGAGATTGCAGTCTACAGAGAAGACATCAAAAGGTCATAGAAGAGGCTCCAGCACCGAATCTAGTAGAAGATATTAGACAAGACTTGTGGGAGAAGGCGAGAGCTGCTGCTTTGGCTGTTGGCTATGAAGGTGCTGGTACTGTCGAATGTAAGGACTTTTCGATTTACAAATTGTGTTTGACGACTAATAACGGAACTAGTCATCTTCGACAATGACACAAATGAATTCTTCTTCATGGAAATGAACACCAGACTCCAAGTGGAGCATCCTGTTACAGAGGAGGTAACGGGCGAAGATCTGGTTTCATGGCAGTTCAAAGTTGCTGCTGGGGAGCCTTTACCTCTTGATCAAGAAACTATTGCAAGGAGGATATCAGAACGAGGCTGGGCCATAGAAGCTCGCATTTATGCTGAGAATCCAAGTCAAAATTTCATGCCTGATTCTGGGAAGTTAATACATCTTCGAACACCTGAGACAGTGAACGGTGTACGCATCGATGCTGGTTTTATTGAAGGCGATACTGTATCATCTGCATACGATGGTATGATAGCCAAGCTCATCGTTAGTGGTCCGACCCGAGAGGTCGCCATTCAAAAGCTACACGCTGCATTACAAGACTACGAAGTTGTGGGATTGAGTACCAATATTGAGTTTTTGAAGAAGATTTGCGAAAGTCCAGGCTTCATCAAAGGCGATGTTGAAACTGGATACATTCCAAAGCATCATGATGAGCTCTTTGCTCCTGAAATCGTCGAACCAGAGACATTCGCACAGACTGCGCTGGGTCTCTTGGCAAAAGAACTCAAGGGTGCTAGCCTGAAAAGTAGCCTTGGTCCTCATGGAGAGGCTATTGGTTTCAGTGCTAGTAGCCGGCGCCAATTTACGTTGCACAGAACGGGCATCGAGGGAGATCCTGTTACTGTGATCATCAATCAATCTGGACGCAAGTTGTTTGATATCACCGTCAAAGGCAATGGTATCGATGAAAGCTACACCAATGTTATTTGCGAACCTCAATCATCTACGATCTCGACGTTCTTCCCACATACTCGAATCGAGAGCACGATAATTACTGACGGAGACGAAATCACTGTCTTCCAGCGAGGCAAGCAGACAAAACTTAGTCTTGCAACCCCAAGCTGGTACGAGAAGGCATTAGGGTTGAAAGACGTCACGAACAGTGTTCTTGCACCAATGCCATGCAAGGTACTCAGAAATGAGGTAAATGAAGGTGATACAGTTGAGAAAGATCAAGCATTGGTTGTGTGAGTATTCTTCTTTACTCATCATGGCTCTGCGCTGACAATAATTGCAGTATTGAGAGTATGAAGATGGAAACGGTGATCCGATCACCTCAGCAAGGGGTCATTGCTAAACTTGTCCACAAGGAAGGGGTAAGTGTTCTGCTATCTGATTTCGGCATACTTTTCTAATGACTATATAGGATATCTGCAAGGCAGGAACAGTACTTGTGCTTTTTGAAGAGGTATGCAATTCTGCGATGATATGTCGGATTAGCTAAGAATTGATAGCCTGAATTATGAGAACATGAATTCAAAGATCTCTTACCCTTGATGGCTATGATAATGTAACGCGGCCAACTTCAGGATGGCGGCCAAACCCAGCACATGGTGGTAGTTCTTAGATCTGCAAACTCCGCACCTATAAACATATAAAGGGAAATCAAATCAATAGCAGAATGATTTCTCGCAACAACATAAACGCGTAAACTTCATGCTTCTAATTGATTTTCGTAAAATCGCAAATCCTGATCTCAATGATCCATCATCATTATCACAATTTTTCCCCACCACTGCTAACCTCAACAATCTGATCAATCCCCTCATACTCCGGCAACTCCAAATCATACTTCTCCTTAATATCCGGGCTCACAAATCTATCCTTAATTAGCTCATTTTCCCTCCTCTTCACCTCCCGACCCAATCCCTGTCACAGAAGAAACAACAAACTTACCTTCCCCCAATAAAATGCCTACCCTTAAACCACTTAACCAACGGCTTCGGCGCCGTCAAACTCACCAAAACTTCAGGATTAAACTTCGCTCCTGGACCAGATGAAGGTGGTCCTTCCTCAATGTTCCAGGATGAAGGCGCGTCGACCGATGTTACGGAGACGGAAGTTTCTTCTAGGGCGGAGATTACGGAGGGGAAGGGCTCGCGGACTTCACCGGAGAAGGAGAATCCTGATAGGGTGTGAGAATGATGGGAAGCTTTGGGGAGAAGTGGATGGGAAAGGGGGAAGGGGGTGAAAAGGGGAGCTACCGAAGATTGCATCGACTATGTGGTCGGTTTCTTTGACGGCTGATGGGAAGTCGTCGGTGAACGGAATGGAGAGGTTTTTTAGTTGGGTTGCTAGACGCTGGAGGGTATGTCAGCAACGAATATTCTTTCATATATGATAGATTTCCAAATCTGGACATCCACATACTCACCTGATATAACTCGTTCTTGCTCTGCTTAGGATAGTAAATGGTAGGCTTATATCCATAATGCCAAAGATGTCTCGCAGCGACAAGACCATCTCCGCCTACTTTTCATCAGCTCTGGCTCCCAATCCCAGCCCTGTCTTCTATTCCGACCCTCAACGAGACTCAGAGGCAAACTCACCATTATTACCCGGTCCACAAGCAACCAAGATCCTCCTACCCTGTTTCAGAGGATGAACACGATAAACTGCAATAACTTTAGAATACTTTCATAATATTGTACGAAATGCTAAAAAGGATTAGAGGAGAGAAAGACCAGCTTGAGAAACCGATAAACCCGCCAACTCCATCAACTGATCAATGGAAAAGGCACCAATGCTCATAAGATCTTTATCGAGCGCTGCAGCATTTTTGGCAGAGAGAGTCTGGAAAGATCTTAGTACAAGTTCGTGAGGGATTTGCGAGTTGAAAAGGGGGATGGAAATTCACCTTCATCTTGATATTGGTGCTTCTTATGATTCGACGCAAAGTTGACATTCAAGTTGAAGAGATGGATACAAGTCGATTATAGAATTGACAAAGAAGAATCAGGAATGGGAGTCCCTTATACACTTTAAATTTCCCGCAAAGTACTGAAGAGAGTAAATAACAATCATCTGATAAAATCCCCTGACATCACCTGACTATCCCCCGCCCTCCACTCCGCTCCGCCCATATTCCGCCCTGGCCAACACCACCAAAAAGTTTCGCGAACATCTACAATCTCAACTTTATCTTCAACTCACCACCCCAATCACAAAATGGTTGTACGAATCCGACTTGCGAGATTCGGTCGCCGACATGCTCCTTTCTATAATATTGTTGTCACGCAAGCTCGGTGTGTCCATTTCTCTACTTTCTCTCATCTCCCTATTCTGCAGTGCATTGGCTAATAAGAGTTATCTAGAACGGCGAGAAATAGCAAGCCCATTGAAGTCTTAGGTACGAACTTGCCCAAAGACATGCACAGACGTGCATGAATGCTATGGGTGGAGAGGGTTGACAAAGCAAAGGGACATACGATCCAATTCCTAAAGCTCCTATAGACGGAGAAGGCAAGCCATGGAAAGATATCAAACTTGATTCTGTTCGCGCGAAATACTGGTTGGGAGTTGGTGCGCAACCAAGTGACCCTGCGTGGAGGTTGTTATCGATGGTATGTTGTTCTGCTGGATTGGATTTATCTGTTTGGGAGTATTGAGGCTGATAATATGGAATGCAGGCAGGATTATTAGAGCCGAAATATCGTCCGAAGGGGATATTGCCGCCAAGTTTCCCGAAGAGGGTGGAGGTGGATGGTGCGGGTGGGGGAGCGAAGGAGGCCAATGTGGAGTGAGGAGAGAAGTGGTGACGAAAGATGTAGCATATTGGGCTGGCGTATGATGTAAAAATCCTCGATTGTGCATAGGGACGGCGTTCGCAGATTTGGGCTGTAGAATAAGATGGGTGTTATGATACAATTATATTCTATTCAATTTCAATATCTACATAATATGCCTAACCCTCCGGCTGGTCCATTATTTCGTAGATCATTACCATCAAGCCAAACGCCGTGGCCATGCCAATGCTCCGAACCCCAATTCTAAATTATCAATCTTAATGACCCTGCGCTGAAAACAATATATTTGTACTTAGGCAGAGGATCATAACGAAAATCCCATATATCGCCAAGGCGAGGGACAGCTTTCGTAAAATCGTTTTCTGCCAGGGTGCATATTTTAAGCCACCTTGTCCCTCCTCGTCTTCCTCATCACTTTCAGCTTCGTCATCTTCCTTCGCTAATCTTTGGTGATGAGGCGAGTCTGGGGACGAGATCTTGTAGTAAAACAAGCCTGGCAGGATGAAGCTAATACTCGTGCTTCCAGTGCTGCCAACATAGGCCAGCACCTTATCCAAAGATGAGACTGTCATGGCTGCTATATAGCTAAGTACAATGATCGCAGTAGTAATAATGGCGAATCTGCCTTCGCTGATAGTGTCGTTCCTTGCTTTGGGCTGCACGGAATTACCGGGTAGGAGTGGAGCCGACCTCTGAGGTGAGCTATTTGGTGAGGTCCTAGAACTTTTGAGACCATTCGGCCGCCATTTTAGGACAGCATCGACTGAAGCTCTGCAAGGGTGAACTTGGAGGGGATATGAAAACATCACTAGGATGACGATTGCTGCTTTGGCGATTGTTGAGGCAACAGAGGGAACATCTATTGTTGTGAGTAGGACTTACAGAACAACGTCTTCGGTTTCACTTACACATTCCAACAATATTCCCTAAAACACTGTTCCCAAATGATAGATACCCAGTAATGGCAACGAGAATATAGATAGATGCGGCAGAGCCAATACTGGCACCAATGACACTGGTAGTACTGAGATATGTGTAAGCCATTGCAAAAAGATTGCAGGACATGAACACTAACCTTCGCGGTGAATTATCCTTAATTTCGTTCAATATGGAGAACATCTGATAATGTTAGCAAAAACCTCTCGAATTTGAGGTTCCCTACATTTTGATGACATGTATAGGCGAATACAATGACGGGGAAACTCTGTAAAGTTTGGACAACACCACCCCATCTGATGACCCTGATTGGTCCGCGGTCTGCCATAGTATCACCTTTGGCGAAATGATATACTACTAGTATTACAAGGTAGCCGATGGATATCAAGGCTACTACACTGGTATATTTCAACGAATCTAACCTTCGAAGAAAAGAAAGTGGAATCACAACCAGCCTAACAGACATCAGTCATACGAATCAAAGATCCTGAACAACCAAACCTACATGAAAGCAGTCACCCAAAAATGTCTATCCACAAGGAAGCCAACCGCATCTGCACCGTCGTTGAACCCTCTCACAACGCCCGGCATAAGATCCCCGATAATGATCAAATAGCTCACACCCACTCCAAAGCATTTGATAGCTATCGCAGCGTCGAAGATAACCGCAGCATTTGGATACGTGATCTGGGATAATGCAAAAAAGGAGGAAGTCCCTCGTTGCAGGTACCTGGCGCATCGAGATTGAAGATATAACCCAAAGGCCGCTGTCGTGCCGGACCATAAAATCACAAATGTTCCCAGTAATATCCCCATATGAGACATCGCCAAAGGCACTATATACAAATTAGTATGGATTTTCCACAGATGTTCCAGGACTCGTACTGGCGAGAGTTCCCGCTCCGATGATTGTATTGACAAGGTTGACATTGCTACTTATCCAAGAAGCCTGTCCAGCAAAGTTCTGATCGCGCAAAGATCGTTGCCTTCTACCCCTCCCAGTCGCATCCAACGAACTAGCACTGCTTCCAACAGCGGAATATGAAGCCATAGTGTATTATCGACCGGTTCTTGAGGCGCCTAATTGGCGACGGTCGACAGATAAATTGAAGGTTTCGGATCAAATGAATTCGGTCGCACGCAATCAGGGCTTTGTCAGTGCTCCCATACTGCACATGTGTGAATGCTAGCCAGAAAGGAGAAGTCGTAGTAGATTTCGTCAAGATCCAAGCTTACTTAAGGAATATGGGATCTGGTACGAGGAGAAGTCGTCGTTGGCCTTGGAATCCTTCAGCACGAAGTGGCCGAATTAAGCGGGAACCTCCGCCAAGCCATTCCTTTTCCCGCGCGGCCTTCAGCGCTATCAGCCTTGTCGCTGCCAAGCAATATCCACATTCGCATTCCATCGGATCCTGCAATAGCTAGCTAGCCTTAGGATTCCACCATGGACAATACGTTTGATAAGACGGCTATAGAGACGATTGATCTTCTAGAAGCTCGATTACGGAGAATTGAGTATGCCGTGAGCGGCAAGACTGATGAGGCTACGATATCTGGCACCAAACCATCTGCTGTAAAGCGTCTTGCGGATTTGGAGTATTCTTTACATCAGCTTGCTTCGAAGTCAAGAGTCATACAAGACCTTCTAAGGCTACGTGAGTCAACATCGAGCTTCGTCAATGCTAGTCACTAAACAAACATTCAGATTCAAGATATCCAGATTTGTTCCAGTCTATTAGTTCTGACGATTTGCCCACAACATTGGACACCGCAAGCATATTATCTATTGTTCTCGCATCTGCCAGCTCATATCCCACCACGGCATCACGTCTTACTTCTATTCTGGACGTACCAATACCTCCAGCCGAGCTCTCAGCCCAGTTGATTGATTTGGTTCCTCGAATCGCGAAGGTGGAAGCTTTACAAGCGTCACAAGCTGTTGATATAGCAGAATTAAGAGAAAGAAGTGCAGCTGCTATACAGCGATGGTATACTATGGATATTCTACGGATGGGTGATAATTGGGCGGATTTGGAAGGAAGAGTTGAGGGAGTGGAGCAGAAAGTTCGACGTGCTGCGTTAGCAAAACGGCTGGATGATGATATGATATGATCATGTTTGTTTACACGTATCAGGAAGCCATGTGAAGCGGTTCTTCGATATGGACCCCGAAGCTTCCCCATGAAACTATGGTCCTTCTGCGTATACCACCTGGTGGAAACAAATCTTTCGGGATAGAAACGTTCGTGATACATCCGATGACGATACAGAAACAAAGCTCTTCTCAGAGGTTGCCGATGGGATTTTTTTGATCCGATGATGTTGTACGGCATGAACGGAGGATGCAAGATCCGCGTCTCAGGTTGAGAGTCCTCCATTTTGGACAGGGTTGGCAAAGAACGGCAGTTCCCCAGACGGTCAAAGCTTTACCAGATAATACCGATATCAATGCAAACTATGATTTGACTTCAAGCCTGTGGCCTTCATATGCGCTGAGGAGTCTTAGAAGTTATCTTCATCCAGGCTCTGGCAGGATCCTCTTCTGGATATCCTTTCACCACAGAGTGGGGTTTGCTATTTTAGGGGAAGCTGCGCCTGCCAATGCATATCCAGCTATCAAGTGGGCAATTGTCTTATCAGACTTTTTAGACTTGCGTAATATTGGCCGTAGAGATGAAATTGATTACGATAGTTACGCTCTCCTTTCTGCGATTTTGAAGTTCTGGGTTTCCTCTTCTTGTGGCCTCCTAAACGTGCAGCACGTCACCCTGATTAATCACAACAAACCATTTTTCAATCCCAAGGATGAGAACGGCTTTGGCAGACTCATTTCAATGGTATGGGATGACCAGACCAGACGCCAATACACCAAGCCCAGCTTTGACTTAGGACCTTTCGGAGTTAAGTGTCGATGGAAGTGCCAATTGATCACTTCTCCCGCAAAAGAGCCAACGAGTTGTGGAGTCTCTAGGAATCCAGCAGCTTGATAGACCTGGTTTAAAGCATCGTATTTTTCATTTCTTGGAACTGATTGCTACACCTTCAAGACATCAAAGCATTGCCCCAATCCTCGACAGTGTCCAGCCTCACTCGAGGCTTGAGGTCAAAGCGAGAGCTTGAACAGTAGAGCCTTAACACAATTGAATGAAAACAAAACGCAGCTTATGGCAGGATCCGCGATTGTATTGAGAGAAATAGCATGAAAGTCCCTGATGTTTATGAACGAAATTCTCAACTCAAGTCGCCAAAACTTAGGGGGGTTGGTAATAGCGGCGTCTGGGGGAATGCAAAAAGAATTCTGATGGAATTTGTAATGGAAATATGAAGGATCTAGAGTAAAGCTTGTCCTAATAATATCAATGCAACTGGCATTTCTCTGGAAGCCTGTGGAAAGCCATCATTATCCTATCTGTGACAAGATCTTATTCTAGGATGCTTTTTACCAGAGCCAGTAGAAGATTTGCCGGATGAAGCCTACTGAAGGCTATAGCTCCGGCAAAAGGCAGCAGTTGACATTGTATTGCGTCCCATCAATGGCACCTCAACCTTGTAATTATTGTCGGCACTCATCAGATGCTAAAGTATGCAGATTCCCGCAGAACACCACGTGCACTATTCGGAGAGTTTCTTGATCGTCAGATTTAGACAAATTGCCACGCTCTCAGCCGAGCAGCGATCAGAGCTTCTCCACGACTCAACTTTTGCTTCCTGTGGTCGATCCCACTTTTCTTCACCACTAGCTATTTATATAGTGCCTATCTTCGAGAGCGAGATTGCACAGCCACATGTGGCGATTGTGTCCTCCTCCAGTTTCAATTCGCTGAAGGCCTCTTGTGCCCTGTTTTGGCTGCAGAAGTCGACCATGATAGTAAAGAATAACCCCGCAAGATGACATGTAGGAAAAGCAACCTAGTTGATCAGAGAACACGTAGAAAATGGATAAGAACTATGACATGCCCACGACTGAAGCCATCTCTTTCTCCACACATCCATCAGCCAGCCACCTTTCGGCAATACGATAAGCTCAACGCCTCGATCCTGCGAAAAGGAGCAGCGTTTTGTGCCCCTCAATAACCGCCAACCCCTGGTTCAGGATTTGCTTGCTTGCTTGCTGGACGAAATCAAAACGAAATCAGATCTCACCAGACTCATCTCGCAGTTATCTCACCGCCAATCACATCCTTGGCGTACCTGTCCTGCACCGTAATCCGGCAGTCATCAATTACAGACCCAAAGTCTCCAAAGAATCCAAACTTTGGATCGTGCCAGCAAATCAAAAGCTCGTGGAGTTTATTAATTTGGGGGGTCTGTGTTTTCTTCTTGTGCTCTCAGAGGATAGGGATTGCAGGCTGAGTTTGGGGTTGAAACGCGACGAAGAGGCTTTGAATTTGATCTCCGCACCAGCGCCAGAGAAAAACAAAATTTAGCCTCGTCCAAGGGATTATTAGAAGCGTTAGTGCTTAACGAGGAACCAAATTGGACGTTAAAGCACAGGGGACCAATCCAGGAACGAAAGAGTCCCCAACTGGAACTGAACACCCGTTACTACCTACTAGGTAGTATCCGCTCTAGAACCCTCCCCTTCTGCAGTATCAACTCCAGTATTCACGCAAGGCCCAAGCCCCAACTCCCACAGGTCACCCAGCTCCTTACACGCGCAGAAACGTGGAGTGAGAGGAGAAGAAAAAAGTCATACGGGTATCGATTACTCAAAAAAAAAAAAGGGAATCCTCCTCGTCTCTTCTCCAGTCTCAAGACTGAGAGTGTGATAACATTTCCAGCCCCTGGATCCTTCCGCCCTCAGTCACACTTTACACGAACGGCAACGCTACGACCACACTACCTTTCCACACCCCCCAACTCCACTTCTACGTGTCGACGTTCAACGTCTCACATTCTCTTGCCTCCTACGAATATTCGGCGCTCCTTCGACACACGACACACGACAACCCATTCTCATTCTCCTCTTTTCCTTCTCTTTGTGTAGAAGTTGTTTTCCGACTACTTCGTGGGTTTGGATTAATTCTCATCTGCAAATCTCCCAAGAAATTATTTTTGCGGAGGCTAGGGTGATATTCCAGCCACTTTCAGCTGAAACACCTCACGATACCGCACCATACTTTGTCTAGCCTTCTCGTCCATTACCGCAATTTCATCTTCGTCCTCGAAAATCCAGGCGGCCATCGATTCGATTGAGTCGACTTCGATTGTTGCGACGATAATACGTACATAATAATTACATCGAAGAACGAAAAATCCCGATTCCGATCTTCCATATGCCATCTTACGGATCGCTTCATTCGCCATCCCTCCGCAAAATGAATGGGCAAATGGATAGTAAAGGAAGGAGGGCAAGTGGAATGCGAACAATGAGCATGGACAATATACTCGGCGACCCATTCGCGCTGGCGACGATATCAATTGCAGTGGTATGTTACGACTATTCTTCGGTGCCACAAGGCTTCGGAGCTCTTCACGAGAACGATACTGACAATATTCTTCATAGCTTGCTTGGTTCATCGCATTCGTCGGGTCAGCTATTGCGACGGCTGAACATCTTGCACAGCCATTCCCGAATTATTCTTGGTTCGCCATCTCGTACATGTTATGCGTGATTCTCGGGGTGTTTGTGGTGGTGGCATCGGATTCAACTCAGACATATCATGTAGCGATCGTTGGGTTTCTTGCTTGTGGGCTGGTATTGACAAGTTCATCGGTGAACTCTCTAATCTACTCCTCGAACGGCGCAAAGGAAGCAACAGCTGCTGGACACATTCTCCTTTCCATGGTAAATGTAGGGATAGCCTTGTCTTGGTGGATTGGATCATCGTGCTAACAACGATACAGATTGTATGGATCTTCTACTTTGGATCAACGCCATCAGCAGTACCCCGTGCATACCTCGACTCCTTCGCCCTCCACAAAGATCACCGAGTCTCGTCAGGCGGCCGCGGAATGTCCAACAACTACGGCAACGGCCGTCCCGAAACCTCTGTCTCCTCCAACGTTCCCCCACAAATGTACACTTCCGCCCAATTAGGTGGTTTCGAAACCTCCTCACCCGTGGGCGGCTTCCCAGCCAACAACAACACCGCAGACCGTAACTCCTCCGCGCCCCGATTCGGTAACGGCCCAGGCCCAGCACCAACTAGCAATCTTGGTACCAGCGGCCCTCTCAGCTCAGAACCTACGCAAGGAGAAGTAGTAGCACCAACCGAATACCCATACCGCGCGAAGGCCATCTACAGCTACGAAGCCAACCCCGACGACGCAAACGAGATCTCCTTCTCCAAACACGAAATCCTCGAAGTCTCAGACGTGAGCGGAAGATGGTGGCAAGCCAAGAAAGAAAACGGGGATACTGGGATCGCGCCGTCGAATTACCTTATCCTGTTATAAGAATCACATTCCTCTTCAATTACACTAAACTAGGACTGGCCACCTTTTCGGATTCTGGCAATGGAATAGGATAGGGGGATGGGATATATGGAGTGGTTGGAGTTTTATGTAATATGTCAATGTGATACGATTGATTGTTGATTGATTGGGCTTCTTTCCTTTGTTTTGCTGTACTTGAGTACTCTTACAATACCTTCATCTTCTTTGCAACGGAACCTATGGTGGGTGGAGGCAATACATATATGGCCTCGGAATTCAAAAACTACAATTATGAGAGATTCTTCGTGAAGGGCTTTTTTTTTGTTGGACATGAGAAATAAGAGACGAGATACCTTTCCCGGTGGCTTGCGTCTAAGCTTGAAGCTTCGACTCGCAGCTCGAATTTCTGGGCAGCACCTTGGCGGGCTTCCTGTGTTGTAGGGCTGTTAGACCGCGGAAGTCTTGATGGAAGCCTTGTGGTGTCGCGGATGGCGTGGGGGGAAACGGAGGGATGTGAAGGGTATATAGTCACTGTTGTTATATATCCAAGAATTGTGCGTGCTAGGCAATGATACGAATGAATGGACTTGAGTTGTGTCTGAAACGCTGTGACTGACCCTTTTGTAAGTGACGAATGGCGAGGTATGGGCGAACTGTTGGTTTTTGTCAGGGCTGGAATGTATACCTATGATTAATTATTAACTTGCTCAAGGCAGGTTTGAAAAAAAGGAGTTTAGTGAATCTTGGGATCTACGAATTATCTTCATCGTCTTCATGAAGTTATATAATTCACTATAGATATACTGCCATTCCGCCCATAGGAAGACGAAGTGCCTGGTGACCCGGAAAATACTCATTCCATCTGGTGCCATATACGCATTTCCAACCTTGGGTAGTTTGAGACTTGCACTGCGGAAAGTAATAACAGGCAAGAGGTTGCTTCATCTCATTTCAGAATCAATTATCTAAAAGGAGACTCTAGAAGAAAGAAGAAAGACATGCATAGGATCTCGATATTTGCTATTCGAATGATTTGATGACTCCTGTATGAAGGGTATGTAAACCATAGGAAAGCTCAAAACTTTTCACAAACAACCCATGCCCAACGCACTGATCGACCACTTCCCCACCCTCTCAAACGCCTTTATCACACCCAATTCTCCCCAATAACTCCTTTCTATCACTATGTCCCGCAATACTAACCCCGCTGGAACTGCTGGTTGATTTCCGGTACCTTGATGCGTTGGAGGTTCTCCCTTTCAAGTTGATGGCTTCGACGCCCACTTCTTCTTCATAGGGTGGTAACTCCACAGGGCTTTCGTTAAGTTTCTCGATGGTTCCTAAGAGCTTCTCGTCGGTTTCATCGGCTTCGTCTTCCGCTTCATCATCACTGCGTGTGTCTGACGCTGGAGCACCTTTCAACACTTGGATTGCGACACGGACGATCATGCAGAACCACATGATTGTGATGCACTGTAGAAAGAGAAGTGTGCCGAGGAAGCCCCATTTGATTCCATTATTCCAGCATACCACCCCTTCGGGATCTCGGAATGGCTCGAAAAGGTGTCCCCATCGGTCAGGAGGAGGAAACGGTCCTGTGATGGCGCCATTCTTGCCACTGTAGCAGCCGTAGTTGATCACGACAGGGATATCGGCGTAAACGGACCAGCAGACCATCAGATAGATTATGTGGCGGGCAGCGACCCAGGTTGCCATGAAGAGGCCGAAGAAGATGTCGCATGCGGTGGTGTAGCCGAGGTATTTGAGGCATTTCGCGGTCTATGTAGGAAGTCAGTAGGGCTCCAATGGGTTATAAGGGAAAGTCTTACAGGAAAGAAAAGATCTACAACATCCATTATGCATAGGATGAGATTGGCAACCTTGGTCTGGTGGTATCCGTAGGCAGTGAAGATTAACATCGTTGTAACGATGTGATGCGTGAACATTTGCCAGTGATCTTTTCGCCTTTTCTCGATATTGATAACCAAGATCTGCTGTAGCCAAAAGGCATATTGAACGAGAGTATACCACTTTCGCAGGCCATCCATCTCTCGGTTCGGCCAGTTTGTCCAGAGTCCTTTTAGATTGAGCCAGTAATCGGAGTTGACCCATATGTACTTCTGGAATTAGCAGAGGTTTGTTTGGCAGGATCAAGAGCTTACCAAGCCAAGAGTCCAGAAGAAAAGATAGTAGACCACAAGCCAAGCCTGCTCAGAAAATCTGATCTGGTCCCTCTCCGTCTTGACGCCGCCTTTCTTTGCCAACGGTGTTAAGATGTAATCCATGACAGACGCCCGGAGTCCTGTGAAAACAACAATCCAGTAGGAAACCATCCATGCATCGTTCCATCCTGAACAATATTCGCCTGTCTCAGGATTGTAGTAAGAGAGTTCAAAGAATTTGCGAGTATGCCGCCGTGCGCGAGGAAAGCAGAGATGCGTCAGGGCAAGAAGCATCAAAAGATTGAGGGACAATCCTGAATTGCCAGTTAGTAAAAGTTCACAATCGAGGTAGTTCTGACCTACCAATCTGATTTTCTACGATCCACCCACAAAAGAGTTCCAGAGGGCCATCATCTTTTTTCTTCGCTTTCCTCTTTATGACCAGTGTGCGAGCTGGGACCCCAGCAGAATCTTCATCACCGAGCTTCTGCTCAATGCCACTAATGTTGTTTCCATTCTGATGTAACCATTGCTGCGCAGCTTCGACCTTTTTGTTCTGATCTGCAAAATCTGGGGAGGAGTCTCCCATGGCGACTTAAGCTGATTGTGGGGAATAGCGAGCGTCGTTGGGGCCAATTGAGGGCTCTCGGCTCCCAATGGTGTTCTAATGAATTTATATTCGAAGAAGTCTATACAACCTAGGAGATGCGAAGAGAATAACGAGAGTGAATAAGTGAAATTCAAGGGGACTGTATCGGGTCGCGCACAAGGCGGTGAGCTGTTGGGTAAAGTTTGTGCTCGCACTCAGTTTTATCGACGTTTAGCCTTTTTTGATGGTCTGATCGGCGAAATGGTACTTGAGGGCTGTGTTGATGGTGTGATGAAAAGATATAAGAACGTGGAGAAAATTGGTCACCGAAATAGATTCCCTAGATTATCATGAGATATCGTGCTTCTTCTCGAAAGCTACGCAATACTCTTGGGAGTACAAGTCCATTTTACATAGCTCTGTGAATGCCGATGCTTAAAGCTTAAAGGATTCGAGACCATACTGCATAGAGTTACCGCAGACCCTTTCCCCCCACCATTCCCCTCACTAAAACATGTCTTTTTTGGAACGGATGCATGATAGAACTAAGCTGAAAGAATACTTCTGCGATGTTTCTGCTGTGAAAGGTGAAGTTATAGGGTATCTGGGGGAGTGATAGGTAGACCGGAGGCAGACTCCGCAAAGTTGGCGAACGAAATTGGTACAAGATTGGTTGAGTGTTTCGATTGCATGAATACAATGAGAGGGCCAGATGATGACTAATAGACAATGATTGATCCAAGAACAATCCCGTATTCCTTTCCATTTCCTCCCACCTGTCAACGCCATGAACTTGCCAATAACACGCCGAATAATGACCACGTTGTCATACCACCTCTCCACCCCCTGGCAAAACTTTGCCTTACCTTTCCTAATTGTTCTGCTGGCTATTGAGAATTCGGAGAATAGCAAGGAACAGATTGATGATATCAAGATAAAGGCTGATGGCGGCTGCAATCTCCTCCTCAACATGGTAGTGTCGCAAAATGAGCTGTGTGTCCACCAGAATGTATCCAGAGAAGATTAATGCAGCAATTCCTGAATATGCGAGTTCAACCGTGCTGTTATGTGGGAAGAATGCCGCCATGAATCCAAATAGAATCAAAGCCCATAGTCCTCCAAAAAGATATGGCATCCAGGATGTAAAGTCGTACTTGGTTTGACAAGCAAAGAGTGTCAGGGCCACGAATATTCCGGCTGTGAGGACGACAGCCTGGAGAACGATGCGCGAATTATAGAATGAGGTGATCACAGAGATAGAATACGCTTCAAGCCCTGTGAAGCCTGCAAGAAATAGAAGATTTGTAGGATATGATTTGCGTTTCCAATACGTGAGAAGCATAAATCCGATGGCACCGAACAGCTGTGCAGAGTTAGACTAGACGATCAAAGATAACATCGAAGATCCACTTACTGATACCCACATCATCCACTGATTGCTTTGGATCCATTCTTTGTAGGAGGTGCTCCAGAAAGAGAGAGCGCTTAGGAGTGCAGTAGCGATGAGTTGGACGCTGAGGATCGCATAGACTTTCCTAACAAAAGCCATCCGAATATCGATTGTCGCCTCTGCAACAGAGCCACCGAACTTGAAATCATCGGGGATATTGTCTTCACTGCTCCTAGAACCTCCTCCAAGAAGAGCTGCTTGATCGGCCGACGCGGATGGCTCAGCGTATGATGGTGGAGCTTGAGAATAATGTGCCGTGTCGTCGAACGAGTCCCGCTGAGCAGCCGGAGTATATTTGGAGTTGGACATTTTACCTGAGATATTGTAGGACGCAATGCTGTTAAGTCTTGAAGATGAGTTGGCACGCTGAAGAAGCTGGGGTGATGATGTAGCCTTTGAGACTTTGAGTAAAATCCAGCGGGGCTTAGCGCTAAGTTGACCTTTAAGCAGGGATGGTCATGGTTGTACAGTTGCCTAACCTTCTGTGAATCATGATCAGTTACGCGGTCACTTTGGCAAGAAAACATTTATTAGATTTAAATGTTGCAAAAAATTTGAGTGTATTGTCATGTTAATATCACTGCTGTAAAAACACTCTCACTTGATAATTAACCTTCACTTCATATTACTCGACATTTACTCAAGAAGTCTACCACAGGTATGACAGAACATAATAATTTAGCACATTAGAAGGTGATAAGAAAACACGATTAGCTTTTCTGAGCCAGAATACTGTTGCAAATGCCGTCAACGA